>Ga0315908_10001839_pt1 | contig 15815 bp, 13 predicted proteins | sample LakEriMetagenome_12_FD_203520 | JGI IMG/M metagenome (GOLD analysis project Ga0315908, IMG submission 203520) | Freshwater fungal communities from buoy surface, Lake Erie, Ohio, United States - Buoy 4 MA124 | ecosystem: Environmental > Aquatic > Freshwater > Lake > Lake biofilm | place: USA... | reverse complement strand
GCCCAGAAGAAGGATTTTTCACCTTGCTTGATTTCGAGGCCATCTTGGTGGATACCGCGATTTTTCATGGTTTGGAGCACATCAGCGGGGAAGTCGTCGCCCACTACAGAGATGAGTCCGCTTTCTTTTACAAAGTGAGAGGCAGCGAGTGTAATGTAGGTGGCAGCACCTCCTATTACACGTTCGCGGCGGTCAAAAGGAGTTTCGATGGTATCGAAAGCCACTGTTCCTACGGCAATTAGCTTCATTCTAAAAAAAATTTTGCCAAAGATATTGTCAATTCAACTTTATCCTCGTAATATTGCAGCCCTTTTTAAGGCCAACGCCAAGAAAAGGCACCATGCCTCGGTGTTCTATTCCGAAGATATTCGGAAGACTACAGTGAAATGGTAATTTAAACAGAATACACTTCTGCTTAAATTCCCTAGTAGCTCAGTTGGTTAGAGTCCCGCAGATGCGGGATTAATCATGGGAGTTTAAAAGAAGACACCCGATAGTTGAAATACCACCATGCCTCGGTGTTCTATTCCGAAGATATTCGGAAGACTATAGTGAAATGGTAATTTAAACAGAATACACTTCTGCTTAAATTCCCTAGTAGCTCAGTTGGTTAGAGCACATGACTGTTAATCATGGGGTCCCTGGTTCGAGCCCAGGCTGGGGAGCAAAGCCGTTCTGAATTTTCAGAGCGGCTTTTTCCTTTTATGGCCTATTGAATTTTACTACCATGTATTATATCTACATCCTTTATTCACGCACTGCGAACCGATATTATGTTGGTCATTCCATCAATCCTTGGGCAAGGTTGGAGCAGCATTTATCCAATTCGGGAGACAAGTATACCGGTAGTTACAAGGACTGGGAATTAATGGGCGTGTTCGAAGTTTCAACCATTCGGGCAGATGCGGATAGAATAGAAAAGTTGATCAAGCGCCAAAAGAGCAGGGTTTTTATTGAAAGAATGCTAGATCCTAACTTCAAGGGTGTGGGTCCATTCGCTAATTTGATCCGATTGCAGCATGTGCTTGCATAATCAAGGTGTCCCTGTTTCGTTCCGCAGCTGCGGGAGGGGAGCAGAGAAAAATCGCGTAGAGATAAATGTTTACGGGATTTTTTTAAGTCCTATCAGTAGCCTAGAAGAGACTTTTATTTGGAGCACTTTGAACTGTGGATCAAAAATCCGATGAATACGAAAATCTTACTAGCCCTACCTTTAGCTTACATCTTCTATGTTTAAAATAGAGTATCAAACAACTCATTTAAATCATTAACTTTACTACTAAAACTTCGGCATGAAAAATATTCTTTTCATTCTATTATTCATTTTTTCATTAAAGACCTTTTCTCAGCAGGTAATTTGGTCAAATGATTTTTCAAATTGCAACTCTTGGGTAATTCAAAATGCCTTTGATGAAGGGTTTGTAAATTATATTGGAGGAATTAACTTCCAATGTGGCAATCAAGAGCCTAGTACTATCAATTCTATTAATTCAACTACTGAAAGTAATGGCTATATGCTCGTTGACTCTGATGCATTCGGCGTAAATAATACTGGTGTTTGGGAGGAAAACTGTTGGTTTCAAACCGCGCAACCAATCAATATATCTGGATATGATCAATTGTCTTTAAGCTTCGAAACGTTTTATCGAATGTGGGATAATGGCAACAGCGATGGCAACGAGTACTGCTTGGTAGAGGTTTCAACCGATGGTGTCAACTGGCCAGATGTTACATCCTACGAAGTATCACAGGCTGCGCCCGGAACACGATTTGAACTATGGCCCACTATGGAAACCCTTGATCCCGTAGAAAACTCAACGACTAAAACATTCAACTTATCACAAATCGCCTCACAACCAGGTGTAAATCAAATATGGCTTCGCTTTCGATGGAAAGGATACTGGGGATATGCGTGGATGGTAGACGATGTTCAAATCTATGAAAGTCCTTATGTTGACGTTACATTTCAGGTGGATATGAATAACGAACCCGTTTCTCCTGATGGTATTCACGTTGCTGGTTCATTTACAGATTGGAATTCGTCAAGTGCCGAATTATTCGATTTTGATCAAGATGGAATCTATAGCTTAACCTTGCCAATACCAATCGGTCAATACCAATATAATTTTATAAACGGAAATAACTGGGAAAATAGTGAATACATTCCAACAAGTTGCTCTGTAACGGGGTACAGAGATCTAGTAGTAGGAGTCCAACCTGTAATAATTCAATATTGCTTTGGTTCCTGTGAAGCAACGTGCTATGCTTCAGTAGACTACGTTGAAAACTTTGACGGCTTCATACAAGGAAGCTTTCTTAATCAAACCAATGATTGGGAAGGTTGGTCTGGGTCGATTGAATCAACTGCTATGGTCGTTAGTCAACCGAGTCAAACCGCTCCCAATTCTTTAATGATAGACGGATGTGGTTCTGATATATTTTACCAGATAGGGCCCTATAATTATGGGGAATATTATTTAGCATTCGATATATTAATTCCTGAAGGTAGTCCGGGAGGATCATTTTTCTTGTCACAAAATGGAATTGGTAATGAATTCATATTTAACGAAGGAGTATTGTACTCTAATTTAGGTGGAGACTTTACCATGATAAGCCCTGCTATTCCATTCAATCAATGGATTAATGTCGAAATAATCATTGACCTGGTTAATGGTTTAGTGAAGATATATATTGGAAATTCTCTAGCTTCTGAATATGGGAACCTTGCACTTGACGGATTTACTTTTTCGAGTATCTCCTTAACTGGCAATTGCGGCTCCTACTATATTGATAATTTCAAATTTAGCAGCACTGTTCAGACATGTAGCGATTTGCAAGCTTGTAACTATGGGGACTACGGCGATTGTATGTATTCTGGAGCGAACTGCAACGATTTAGACCCTTTAACGGGAAACGACATTTACAATACTGATTGTTCTTGTGAAGGCCAATTAATTTGTGGAGAGTTGGTCGATTTTAACTCTCCGCCTGTTTATGAAATCGAAATAGGTAATGCTTTCGATGCTTCGATTTCAATAACAACAGATCTATGTGGCAGTTATCCCGTTGGTATCTGGAGTATTCAATTTTATGATATTAGTTCCAACTCTTATTTACCATTAGCCAGCCTTGGATTGGATGTAAATGGCAATACTGGGTTTATAATTAATGATCAAAGTTCACTTATCTGCATTGAATTCAGCGGTACTCCAAACCAATTAGGCTATTTTCCTATAAGATTACTAATTAATGGTTTCGAATGCGGAATTTTTGGGAATACCGTTCTATATCTAAATGTAACTACTACCTGCACCGATCCATCGGCATGCAATTATGGGGCACCAAACTTCTGCTCTTATCTCGAGCCTCAAACCATCATCGGCAATGCCAACATCACGCCTTTCAACACTTATTCCTATGTTATTCCACAGGGGGAATATAGCATAGAATGGTCTGCTCAGAACGGAACGATTATTACTGGACAAGGTACCAACGCTGTACAAATCATGTGGCTGGAAAACGGACCATACACTGCATCGGCTACCCTCATTGACTCCCTTGGTTGTGAGCAATCTTCAAATTTCATCGCCACAAACAACAGTTGTAATATTAGTGTGTCGGCCACATCTTCTGATGATGTACTTTGTCCTGGAGAAGAAGTATTGCTTAGTTCTGCAACAGCAACACCAAATGCAAACTACCAATGGTACCTCAACGGACAAGCCGTTCCAAATGCAACAGCAAATGCATTCGATACAGATATCGCAGGTGAATACCAAGTGATGATCAGTATTCCAGGTTGTTCGGCCATTTCCAACAGCGTCATAATAACAGTTGTTGACATCGTGAATGAGCCCGTCATCGACTATCTCATTTCTAATCCAGGGTGTGGAAACGGAGTGGCTATTCTTTCATTCAATGATGAAGATTTTACTTCATTCTTGTGGTCAAACAATCAATCATCGCCAACCATATCTGTTACCACGTCAGGTGTGTATAGCGTTAGCGCCATCGATGCGTCGGGATGTGTGGTTACATCCGCAGAAGTTCCCATCAACTTCGCACTCACTGAGCCTAACGACATTTGCTTGGTAACCGTTGATGAAACAACCGGAAACAACACTATCGTTTGGGAGCCGATTACTTCCGAGTTCATCACCGATTATTTGATTTATAAAGAAACCAATGTAGCCAATGATTACGCGCTCATTGGATCTGTGCCTTATGGCAGTGATGGGGTGTTCGCTGATGGCAATTCCAACGCTGCTGTTCAAGCTTCGAGTTATAAAATTAGCGTTATGGATATTTGTAACGTAGAATCCACCCCATCTCCGTTGCACAAAACCATTCACCTGACTTCAAATCTTGGCGTCGGCGGTGCCATCAACCTCATTTGGTCGCACTACGAGGGTGCGGAGTTTGGAAGTTATAATATCTACCGCGGCACCACAGCAGATAACCTAACACTGCTAACTACCGTTGCAAGTAACCTCAATAGTTATACAGATCTGTTGCCTATCACAGATGGTTACTATATGATAGAAGTAGAAGGAATATCATGCGATCCAAGCAGAGAAGTGATGACCTCTAAATCCAATATCATCACCATTGCAGAAGTAGGCATTGGTACTTTGAATACATCACAGTTCGCCCTTTATCCGAATCCAGCGAATGATTACATCATGCTCTCTGTATCAGAACGACTCATTAGTGAAATGTATGTAATCTATGACATCACAGGAAGGGAAATATTACGCGGAAAAATCCACGCGATCAACACACGCATTGCGTTAGAGAATCAAAGCAGTGGAAGTTATGTCTTACGGGTGGTGGAAAAGGGATTGAGGTTTGAGAAGTGAGGAAAATGGAATTAATTATATGCATGCCGCCTTTTACAGGTGGCATGTTTGCTTTTAAGCACCAAATTGAGAAAATACTACAAAGTAATTTCGTAAAAAGTTGAAAGTTCCCTCAAAAACTGAGGCTTCTGAAAAATGGAATTATCATTAAGAATATTATAGAACCCGATTTCCAAGGGACCGGAACACTTGCTCACCTGGTTAGATTCCCGCATGTGCGGTCCCGTTAGAACGGGATTTTTTGTTTTTAGGCCTGTCCTTGTCATTTCTCAAAAAAGACTTGTACAGGCACTTGTACAGAAACATGTACATCTCCCTAAATGAACTGCTTGATCCTTTGTAAATCAGTCAGTTGTGCCGGTTAGAGTCCCGCGTTTGCGGGATTAATCATGGGGTCCCTGGTTCGAGCCCAGGCTGGGGAGCAAAGCCGTTCTGAATTTTCAGAGCGGCTTTTTCCTTTTATGGCCTATTGAATTTTACTACCATGCATTATATCTACATCCTTTATTCACGCACTGCGAACCGATATTATGTTGGTCATTCCATTAATCCTTTGGCAAGGTTGGAGCAGCATCTGTCCAATTCGGGAGACAAGTATACCGGTAGTTACAAGGACTGGGAATTAATGGGTGTGTTCGAAGCTTCAACCATTCGGGCAGATGCGGATAGAATAGAAAAGTTGATCAAGCGCCAAAAGAGCAGGGTTTTTATTGAAAGAATGCTAGATCCTAACTTCAAGGGTGTAGGTCCATTGGCTCATTTGATCCGAGTGCAGCATGTGCTTGCATAATCAAGGTGTCCCTGTTTCGTCCCGCAGATAGGGGATGGGAGTAAAGTGTCTTGGCTTAGCCAAGAAGCTTTTTACTTTTATAGGAATTAATAAAAAATTTTAGAATCATATTACCTTTGGGACATGGCAATATTTAAAAGTTCATTTTGGAGAAGTTTTTGGTCAGAAACTGGCAGAAATACCGGTAAGTGGATTAGCAATGGAGTCTTTGGCATCAAGGGATGGGCAACTCCAAAGCGTATAATCACCGATAATACGGATAGTTCTAAGGAACTATTGGCTGAAGTTGGAGATGCTGAAATAAAACCATCTCTAAGTGATGACTTGGTTCGTCCAACTTTGGACGATAGGGAATTATTTGAGTTGGCACATGGTTCAAACATTCAATCGCAAAATATTCAAGATATATGTTCTGTTTTAGACAGCCTGTTGATTGCTGCTTTTCAAGCTTATATCGACAAGCAAGATGTTTCAATATTATTGGTAAAAATTCGTTTGGGGATTAAAAAACTAGAGCATTTAGGTGAAACTACTTTGGTGGAAAATTACCAAAGGGAATTGAAATTATTAAATCGAAAGAGATTTTATCGAAAATTGGGCTTCATCATTTTAACTATTGCTATTATATTTGGTTTTATATTCGTTTTGTTATTGGCCGAATAGCTGAGTATTTAATAAAATTATCGTGGAATATAAAAGAGTTAAAACGAAAAGGGCTATTTATAGCCTAATATATCTTTATAAATTCGCTCTGCCTCCTTTTTTTTTAAGGCTTTTGACAATAAAAAATTAGATTCGATGTTCGCGTTTTGCCACTGACCATAAATCATAAACTCCAACGAACTGGAAATGTCATAGGTCAGCTTTAGAAAAGCGAAAATAGCTGCTTGGAACTCTATGTTGTAGTCTTTTGTTTGAACAAGTCGAGTACAAGTTTCTTTCCATGTCGAATGATTTTTTAGCAGCATGTATTTATTCGTCATTATTAGACCCCGACACCATCTGCCGACGAAGGCAAGGGAGATGTCGATGCTGGGGTCATTTTGAATTAGATTTAGAATTTGATTCGTTTGTTCTAAAATTTGCTTGTCAGATAGTGCTTTTTGGAGAATTTGAATTTCATTAAATCTGGATTTTAAATGAAATTGAATGTTTGAAATAATGGCTGGTTTTACTTTTATTTTCTTTCCTTTCAGTATTTTTTTTCGAGCATGAAATAAATTATAAAACAATTCAAAATCACATAAGTCTGTATTCACGAAGTTCAATTTTTGAAGAGCTTTTTCATAGTGACCATATGGGTCATCTTCGAACACAAAAAGTTGTAATATTTCTTTAGCGGTGTTACCTTTTGACAAAAAATAATTAATGCTAATTGAGTCTTCTTTTGGGTTGTCGAATAGTTGTTTGCAAATGAATTGAGAATTGTGTGCGAAAACAGTTGGATATTCTTGTTGACTTCTGATCCAATAGTCTATAGCTTCTATAGTTTTGCTTTTTGAAAATAGCGCTTCTAACTCTAAACGTGTTATTGCTTTTATTTGATTTAATTTCTCTTCTTGTTTATTTTTCGATAGGAAGTCATTATAATCCTTATAACCCACGAACTGTGAAAGCTCGTTTAGGGTTGTTAACCTAGGTCGCGCTGAGATATTTGCTATCCCGAATATTCTACTGATAGTTGTATATGAAACGTATACGCCACTTGATTTCATTAAAAATTCTAGTTTACGACAACTAGAAATTGAATCAAGTTTAAACCCAATTTTTTGTTCTATATATGTTTGGAGAGAGGAGAGGTTCACAATACAAAAATAGCAAGCTGTCTTCAAAAAGGCTTAATATCTATAATCGAAACAAAAACGAAACACTTATTTCGACTTTTTCTCAAAGTACTCGATTAGTTTTGGACAACTATTGTATTACATACACAAAAATTATGAAATCTTCAACTCTAAAAGGTTATTTGTTTTCTTTTGTAATGTTTTCTTACTTTTTCTTAACGTCTTGTTCATCAAGCGATAACCCCGGCAGTAATGGGATTATGCCTTCTGGTGAGCAGGTTGAGGCTTCACAGCAAGGAGGTAATGCAATTAATCAGTCTCTCCCGACATTGATGATATTTCCGTCAGATGCAATGCTAGATAGAATGGGGCTTTTAAAATCAGTTGAAAACCAAGGCGTAACAACCTATCAACGAGATTATCAGCAAGCTTTTATTAAAAACCCTGACTTGAAATTTGCAATAGCTGCTATTCAAGAAGAGTTTGCCAAGATTGGCTTTGCTATGGAAGATATGGAGCAACAATTAAAGCAAATAAGCAATAACAATGCTATGGACGAAATGGGTGATGTTGCTCGCGATTCTCGCTCGGAATTGTTGAACACCGTAAGACCAGATTATATAATCGAATTAGATTACGACATGCGATCAGATTCAAAAAGCAGGAACCTTAATAAATCCTTGAACTATTCTATCAAGGCTTTGGATGTTTACACGAATAAGGCAGTTGCCAGTCTATCTAAAGCTAACGTAGGCATTGATAAGAAAGAAAATGATGTTCCTAGTTTGATTAAAGGTGATTTACCTCAATCGATTAATGACTTTAAATCCCAAATTACCAATCACTTTGCAAATTTACTTGCCAATGGAGTTGAGGTAACGCTTAGAATTGGTGTAACAAATTCGAGTGATGTTAAAATTGATGATGACTGCGGAGATGAAGAGTTAAACGAGCGCATCAATAATTGGTTAAAGGAAAATACCATTAACCAGTCATTCAAGATGACTAAAAATACATCAACGGAAATGTTCTTCACGAATGTCCGTATTGCAGCGAAAACTAGCGATGGTAAGAAGTATACGGCCTATGACTTTGCTGGTGAATTGAATAAGGCACTCAAAAAGGGTTGTTCATTAAAAGCAAAAAATCGCACACAAAGTCTAGGTGACGCTTTTGTGATCATTGAAGGAACGAAGTAACTAACTTATAAATACAAAAATGCCTAACAAGTACCTTACAGCTCTTATCTCTTTTTTGATCGTTTCTTGTGGTCCATCCGACCTAGAAAAACACAAAGAAGAATACAAGGAATGCATTGAAAATAAAAAGGAAGAAAAGGATTATAAATATGCAAACATCCAAGAAGCCTTAAATGCATATGATTTCGAAGTGGCTCGAGATTATTTGGCATGTCACCCATCTAGAGATTGCTACAACACTTCTGGGGGTTATAAAACTTCATGCAGTGAGTATTCAGGAGATGAGAGCCCTTACGAAGAGGATTTAACGCTTATTGTTACTGCAGAAATAACTTATTTCATTGGGGAAGGCGAGTTTAAAAAAGCAGAATCCGCAGCAAAAGAAGCAGACCTTATGGAGATTTATAACAAGATTGCAGGAAAAGGGTTTGAAGAAAAACTTGATGAAATGATAGAGAAACAAGAATTCAAGAAAATACACTCTTTTTTATCTGACATTCGATTTGAATATCAAAAAACAACTTATTGGCTAGAATCTTCGCCGAGCAGGTCATCTGAGTATATAAATAAAGCTCGTGAATTCAATGCTTTGCTCGACAAAGTTCTGAGTAAGTTTTCTTACGCCGAGGTTGAAGTAAAAAATATCAAACAAGTTGTTGATTTAGCTTTACCCGAATTAGAGGAAAAAATAGTGCGAGGTTCTAGTGAATCAAAGTTGGTGGACACATATAAAAAGGAAGCAACAGCCAAATACTTAAGCGGCAAATGATTATGAAATATATAACAGGGGTATTATTATTACTGACGATATCCTGCTCCAATGGGGGACAACAAGACAATAGCTTAGAAGGAAAAAATAAAGATCAGTCTTCGGCATTTGATGGTGGCGGTAGCGTTTCGGGATCTGGAAACACTGTTGGTAATAATATATCTGGAGAATATTCCCTAAGTGTAAAATTGACCCCATTCATTCCGCCATACCCAGATTTGGGAGACGCCGGAAAGCAATTGCTTAGCTCTAAAATAAACGCAGCCGTTTCCAAAATTGGATACGGAGGTGACGGGGGCAACCCGAGATTTATAATTGGCCCAAGCATAAATCTATTATCAAAAAATGTTACTTCAACCTCACCCACCAAATATGCGAATACGTATAGCGTGGAGCTTATGGTTTGTGATGTTGCTACCGAAACAATTTTCTCTTCTTATTCATTCGAAATCAAAGGGGTTGGAGATAGCCCTGAAAAAGCCTTTATTAACGGTTTCCGAGATTTTAATCTCATGACTGATGAGTTCTATAAATTTCTAACTACAAGCGAGGAAAAAATACTTGCCTACTACGAGAAAAATTGTGCGTCTTTCATACTCGAAGCCGATGCGCAAGCAGGAATGAGAAATTATGACGCAGCATTTACTCTGCTTAATAACATCCCATTAGAATCTAAAAGCTGTTACACCCAAGTTTCCGCTAAAAAGAAAGAATATTTTCAGCAGAAACTTAATAATGATTGTCAATCTATTTTGGCGTCTATGAAAGCTGAATTAGGAAAGGCAAATGACCCCTCTGCATCTGGGTTCAATTCATCGGCAATGAGCTACTACTCTATGATTGATAGATCATCGTCATGCTTCGCGGAGGCGGAAAAAATATACCAAAAATATATATCAAAACTTAATCCTAAGGCGAAGAGAGATTGGGAATTCAAAATGCAAGAGTATCAAGATAAGATTAAAAAACTTGAGCGCGATGACCAATTCAGAAACGATTCTACTATGGCAAATTTCGATTATTTGAAGCATAAGGATGAGGTGCAAGCCAAAGCAGAAATAGAAGGAAATAAGAAATTATTGCAAAAGTATCAATACGATCAATTACCCTGGATAAGAAAGATTTTTCATCTTGGAAAATATGATCCTTTCGATGGAGTTGATAAATAAGTGCCTTTACGTTGGTTTAAAAAGTGAGCGTGGTTATGGAAAAAATGGTTTTCCCTAATGAAGTAATTAGTAAGTTACATAACTACGTATATCGATTAATTGACCCACGAAATGGTGAAACATTTTATGTAGGCCGTGGTCAAGGCAACAGAGTCTTTCAACATGCAGCGGGCTTAATTGAGGCCATTGATTTAGAGGATAGATCCGATAAACAAGAAAGGATTCTCGAAATAAAAAATGCGGGATTAGATGTTCTTCATGTCATACATCGCCACGGTATGAATGAAGAGGTTGCGAAACATGTAGAAGCAGCGCTTATAGATTCCTTCCCTGGCTTAACAAACGAGCAAGGCGGGGAGGGAAGCAGTTCTTATGGGCCAATGCATGCTAATGAAATAATTAGACTCTATGCTTTACCTGAGATGGAACTATACCCCATCGAAAAATTAGTCCTCATAAACGTTAATAATATTACGGACCGATCTTCAAAAGAGGCCATATATAACCAAGTTAAAGGCAACTGGAGAATATCTACAGAGAGAGCACAAAAAGCTCAATATGTTATTGCGGTTTATCGTGGAGTTTCCATCGGGGTTTTTACTCCAAACAATTGGTATCCATCTATTGCGCATCAAGGAAGGTTTTGTTTTGATGGCGTAGTTGCAGAAAATGAAATATGGGAAAAATTCGTTGGAAATTTTGGCAAACGAATTTCAAATAATGAGATGAAGCACGTTCAGAATCCCATAAGATACTGGAATTGCTAAATTAAAAACAAGTATGAACATAGAATTGGCATTATCTATTCTTTCGATTATTGTAAATATAATCGGATTTTTTTTCGTAATTAGACAGATTACCCAGCAAGCCCTTGCAACTAGAGGTGAAACTTATACTAGTTTATGTGGCCTATCATATGAAATATTGAAAATGATAAGCGATAATCCATACTTGTATGATTACTTCTACAACAATAAAAAATTAGACGAAAACTGCGAGCATCGAGTTCAAGTTCTTATGTGTTGTGAGATGATTGCGAACTATTGTGACAACGTCACCTTACAGCGAGAAAATATCCCTGATAAAGTTTGGCAGCGTTGGAAGAATTTCATTAAGGGGCAACTCGAAATTAGTTCAGAACTTAAGTGTTTTATGTTGGAATATAAAGACTGGTACTCTCAAGAAATGATATCTATTTTAGATGAGGTCGAAAAGTAACTGAACCGGATTAACATACAACAGCGTTCGAATTAACTAAAATACCATTATGCTCAATAAAGTTAGAAGTTTATTATATAAAACCGCTAAAGTGCTCGGAGATGTAAACGCTGTTAAAAAAGGCACTGTTGGAAAGAGAGTAAAAAGACGCTTGTTAGGCAAGATAACTGGAAATATTTTAAAGAAAGTAAAATGAACACCTCGAGTATAGTAGACATACCCAAAAGAGCTTTTGGACCAAATTCAGAAGATCTATTTGGAATAAACAAATACGAAAAAGGATTAATTAAATTCATTTCGAACGCTGACACTCCTATTACCATTGCAATTCAAGGCGAATGGGGAAGCGGCAAAACGTCACTAATGAACTCTCTACAGAACTCATTATGTGGTGACTTAAATAATATTAAATCTCATGACAAAGATTTCTATGGTATTTGGGTAAATACTTGGCAGTATTCATTAATGAATAGTCAAGAGGAAACACTAGTTTCTATCGTGACTAGCATTAGTACCCAGATCATGAGCATTATAAGCACTCGTCATGAGGGCGCAGGCCAAAAAATAAAAAACAGCGTTTTTAATTTTTTAGAACGTGGAACAAAGGCAGTGGCTAAGCTCGCCGCGGAAAAAGTAGTTGATGGAGCTGGTGATGTGGTAGATGCCTTAATGGATCGTGAAAAGGCCAATCAAACCATTAAAGGATTAAGAGATGATCTTCAATCAGCAATAACAGATTGCTTAGAAAAAGATGCGAGTAACGGCCAGAGTAAAAAAGGATTTTTGTTTTTTATTGATGATCTTGATCGCATTGATCCTCCAGCGGCTGTTCAAATTCTGGAACTTCTTAAAAATATATTTGATCTAGAGAAATGTGTCTTCATTTTAGCAATAGATTACGATGTAGTTGTAAAAGGATTAAAACCAAAATTCGGAGAGTTAACAGATAAAAACGAAAGAGAGTTTCGCTCGTTTTTTGATAAAATCATTCAGATGCCATTTTCAATGCCCGTGGCGTCGTATTCGATAGATACATTTCTTATTCAAAACCTTCAGAAGATTGGTTACCTTTCGGAATCAAAAGCCAATGAAAGTTCTATAGCACATTACCTATCGACTTTCTGCAGTTTAAGTGTCGGAACAAATCCCAGATCACTAAAACGTCTCCTAAATACTGTATCGCTGATTAATATTATTTCCAACGAAGAAGACCCTGGTGACAATTTACCAGAAGAGGATTTTCGTTTGTTAATGAATTTTGCATTGATTTGCATTCAAATTGCCTATCCAGCCGTTTATAAAGCACTATCTATTGAAGGGGATTTCAAAAGCTGGGATGAAAATATGGCGCGCCAATTAAAACTTAGGGAGCTAAATGAATTGGAGAAATCGAAACTCAAAGAATCTGAAGAGTTTGACGAAGAGTGGGAGCAAATAATTTTCCGTATTTGCGAACGGGACACTTATTTGTCAAACAGAGCTGTACAAATTTCGCAATTATTTAATCAAATGTTTAAATTAGTTCCAGAAGGACAGGACCTGGGTAACATTATGAGTGAACTACTCACTCTGTCTTCTGTTACGGATGTGCAAGCGTATGACAAGCCTAAACAAGCAATTAATAAAGGAAAAGTTTTAAAACAGTTTACTGATGATATTTTGCCTCAACTTAAAAAAAGATTAAAAGATCCTTGGCCAGTGGTTCGAAGACAATCTAGACGCATTGTGTCAAACGCGTATATATCATACAGCAAGAAAGATTGGAATGACTGCGTGGGTTTTAGCGTAGAACCAGTTAAGGATTACATCGTTCTCTATGCTTGGTATCATCCTTGGGCCTTTAAAGTAATTGGTAATTCCTTGTTGGAAGATATTGAATCTCTTGATTTAAGGTCTGAATATGAAAGTTTGAAACAGGATTACAAAGATTTTATTACAAGACATAAAAATGTTAGTTTCAGGTATACGCCTTTAGAAAAGAGTAATACAGCGAAAGGATATCATGTTCCGTTATTAACTTTGCAAATTGTGTTTAATGGTGCCGAGGAAATTGTACAAAATGAAGGTATAGAGAACTCTGCGAACATTATAATAGACTTTATGGATCAAAATGCCAAATTAAAGAAATTAATGAATCAATACGCGAGCAAATTAAGTTAAGTGCATTTTATCGATTTTCATTTTAAATGTAATTTATTTGATTTTAATCATTATTCTTTTTGACAGCCATTAATTTCGGTTTATTATAGTTATTTGAGATGACATTCTATTAGAATAATCTAATCGTACGATATATGCACCTGCTGGTTGGGCGTCTAGACGGAAGCCTGCGCCTTGGTGGGCTTTTATTTTTTGTTGTAATACCAGGCGACCATCTGATGTGTAGAGTGAAAGCTGGCCGTCAGTGGGCGACAGACACAGAATTTCATTGGGCAATTGTTGCCAACGCACTTCTTCTTCAATCGGTGCTGCTGGTAAACTTAAAGGCATACTACAACTGCCTTGGTAAAGGGTGTCACCGTTTAGGGTAAAGTTGAGTAAACTATAACTGCATTCGGGACAACCATAGCGGCAAACTGGACCTAGCAATCCGGAGTTCGCGCCTACCCCTTCGATAATATAAGTAGCCATAGGGTATTGCGAAAAACTGATCGACCATCTCTTACGGGCAATGTTGCCAATACATACTGTGTCCTGCAATTGAAAAGAAGGTGATGACATGCCGCACGAAGGATAGGGAGTAAATTCTGTCGTATTTCCAGATGCTCCAAGTTCAAAGTTGTATAAGAGATAGTCCGGATTGTTACCCTGTTTTTGGTAAAACCGTCGGTTTTCTTCTCTTAATAGGGTATAAAATAGATCGAAATAAGTTGTGTCTTCTACCATGCTACCATTGCCGAGCTCATCATATTCCATATGTGCATTAATACAGTAACCTTCAGAAAATACTTTGTAGTAACTGGTGTCGTTGATCAATGAGTCGCCGCTGATATAATAGGTGTTGTAACACGTATTGCTCGCTTGAAACCCATACCACGCATATCGCTGATCCCAGCGGGCGGTGTGGTTGAGGTAGCTTTGTGAAAACAGAGAAACACTTTGTGCCAAAAGGGTAAGCAGAGTGAGGACGTGTGATTTTTTCATTTCTCCTTGTAGTGCGTTACATGTTGGAAAGATAGTTGTTTTTATTCGTCTTTATTGTTACAATTTTGATTTCAAATGCCCTAGCAGGGAATCTATTCTTGAAAAAGCAAACCACTTTTTCCCTAAGTCTTTGAGTGATGCTCCAATATGATAAAGTTCTTTGTTGTCATTGAGGATGATTGATGAAGAAGCCCGCTGGATAAGCTCGCACGCAAATACATATGCGTCGAAGATTTGATCATTGAAAAAGATACCGTGATTTCTAGAGTTAGGAATAGATAACATAGAAAATAGTTTATCAACTCTTTGATTGGTTTCGTTTATATTCTTTTTTAGGATTTCTATTTGTGGGTGGAGCGTTGCGTTTTCTGGGCTTTGTTGTCTGTAGTGAATAAAGACGTTGATGATTTCAATACTGATTTGAATGGCTATGTCATTTTTCAGTAAAGTGGCGAGCATAGCAACGCCATGCTCCGAGAAGCAGTAAGGGAGACTGTGAGAAAAACGCAATGCAGAGAGGTGGTCGCAATTTGCGACCACCTCTTTTTTCTCTATTTCATCTAATTGAATGAGGTATTGCGAAGGGAATCTCCTAGGGTTTCTTTTTACGATTTCATTTACCCTTTTTGTTGAGGTGTCGAAAAGAATGGCTAGGTCCCTGTCTAATATCACATTTAAACCTCTTATTCTAAAGATCCGTGATGAAATATTGCGCTTATTCAATGCGTTGGTCATAAGGTCAAATCTAGATGGACCATCTGACGATAAAAAATAGTTGTTATGCGTTGAGGGGTGCACTCATTCGCAAGCGAAGGATAAGAGCGGAAAGAAGGGTGAGCAACCCAATAAGACCAATGGCGGAAGTAAGACCAAAACAATCGGC
>Ga0315908_10001832_pt1 | contig 15842 bp, 14 predicted proteins | sample LakEriMetagenome_12_FD_203520 | JGI IMG/M metagenome (GOLD analysis project Ga0315908, IMG submission 203520) | Freshwater fungal communities from buoy surface, Lake Erie, Ohio, United States - Buoy 4 MA124 | ecosystem: Environmental > Aquatic > Freshwater > Lake > Lake biofilm | place: USA... | reverse complement strand
TTTTTTATTTATAGTTATTCTATATTTTATTGTTAAACTTATTATGTATTTTCATTTTTTTATAATAAAATTTCATTATTTAATATTTAATTATCAGAATCAAACTATGATTAGATTTTTAATTATTAATCATTTTATTAAATTTATTATTCTTATTCTACAAAATTTAATTTTTATTCTTAAAAACTATTTTATTATGAATTATTTATTAACAAATCTTTTTAACTCTTTTTATTCAATAAATCTTTGTTAGTTTTTACTTTTGATAATCCTTTTTTTATTTATAGTTATTCTATATTTTATTGTTAAACTTATTATGTATTTTCATTTTTTTATAATAAAATTTCATTATTTAATATTTAATTATCAGAATCAAACTATGATTAGATTTTTAATTATTCTTAGTATTTTAATATTTCCTAGCTTAATTCCTTTTTTTATTCTTATTTCTCAAATTCTTACTTTTATTACTAATTTTAATTATCTTTATATTAATCTTATAAATCAATTTCATTTATTTTATATTTTAAAATTTATATTTCATAATTCTCATTCTCTTATTAACAAGTTTTCTGTTATTTATGTTTTTAAATTTATAATTACTGTTATTCATTTTCTTAATTATTTTATTTTTCTGTTTTTAATTTTATTTAATTTAGTTTATTTTATATTTATTTTTACTTAAAAATATTAATTATTATATACCACATATTAATTTTATTCAATAATATTTACTATATATTATTATGTTTTAAATTATTTTATTTATATAAATTATTTTGAAAGAATATCACAAAAAAGGTCTATTTATTTAATTAAGTCATCTTATTCTAAAATTTCTTCAAACCAAATTTATTTATTTTCTTTTATCATTTATTATAAAATTTAACTCAAAAATAAATTTATTTCTTGTTCATTAATAATTTTATTTTTAAAATATTTTTTGCTTAATTCTTCCAAATTTAATAATAATAATAAATACTTTGATCTATTTATATGCTTTTTTTGTATTCTAAAGGGATTCCTTTATATAATCTTATTTTTTGATTACATAATATAATTTCAAATATCATTTAAAGTAGTCCTAAATTATCTTTTTTTAATTATTAAACACATAAATCTAAAATATAAATTAAATTTTACTTCCCATTTAAAAATATCAATAATTATAATTTATTTATAAATATATAAAATTATATATTTTTATATATATAATAATTTTTATTTATAGTTTTTCAAAATATTATAAAAACAGTTTTAAATTATTGACTATAAGTATCTTGTAAATGATAAAGAAATCTATATTATTATTCACTATCACTACATTAAACAAGAAATTAAAATTATTTATATTGAGTTTTCAATCTTGTAAATATTTAATTTTATTTTTCTTAAAAACTTAACTTCTAAGCATCAAAAATAACTTATGAAGTAAACTATTTAAATTTTCTATATCAAAATTTTAAATTATTTATTAAACAGTTAGTTTAATTCTATTAACTTTTATACTATCATCTTATTCTTATTACTCAATTCCTTCAAATTTGGATGGATAATTAGTAACTACCCAACAAAATTAAGGCTACTATTTTTTAAATCATCAATTTTTAAATCTATTTTTTTTCAAATTTATTAAATCTGATTATAAAACCGTTGAGTTAAATTAATGAATAATTGCATTTTAATTATTTGGATTTAATTCTTGTTAATCTTAAATCTATTATTTTTTAAGATAAAGTTTTTAAAATATTTAATATTAATTTACCTGTTATTTATTTGTAATTAATTATAATTTATATAAGATATGAAAAACTAAATATAAAAAAAAATATTCACATTTGATTTATTTGACTTAACATACTTTTTCTTTTAATTATGTTATTAATATCATCTAATTAAATTGCTGACAATCTTTTTGATACATTTTGTTATTTAGTCTCAATTTCCCTTTCAAAATTGTTTTCATTTTCTTCAGCTTATTGCTATTTTTTGGCAAGCATAGCTTATAAACCTTCCATTTAAACAAGAGATAATCTTTGACTTGCTTTTTTTTAAATAACTGGGACTTCCTTTTAATAATTATCTTCGTGATTTTCTGCAATTTAACTTTTCTTTTAAAGCATGTTTTGCAATCCTTCCATTTAAATATTGGAAAGTCTGCTCAAAGAAGTTTTCTTTCTGACAACTACATCTTTCTCGAAATTATCTTAACTATTTTCAACTTATTATTATTTTTTTTATATAGCACTTTCCAGTCCTTCAATTTAAAGTTTCGAAAATCTACTTAATGAACTCTTTTTTCTTACAACTACATCTTTTTCATAATTATCTTAACTATTTAATGAAGTTTTTTACTTCTACATAAGAGCCAAATTTAAATTATCTAATTAAATCATTGATAATCTATTTGACACTTTTCTTGGTTTTATTTCTACTTCTTTTTCATAATTTACTTCATCTTTTTATTGGAGTTCATTTTTTTTAGCTAGCATTAGACTTAGATTATCCAATTATAAATTTGACAATCTTTTGGTTGCTTTTTTATTTTTTAAGTTATAACTGTTAAATAATTCAGGAAGAATTTCCTTTATTACTTATTGCTTTAATTTATAAAATTATTATTACATTTTTGACTGATTATTCAATAATATTAATAACAAAATACTCATTTTATTTGCAATATTAATCTATTTTATAAATTAAAAAATTGAAAAATTTATGAATATTTTATAAATTGCAATCTTCAAAGCAATCATAAAACCAAATATTAGGATTTTTAAAACTTTCAATAGTTTCAAATAATTCTTTAAGGAACTGTTCATATTTATTTTCATCCTTAAATGATAAAAATAATAATATAAAATAATTACTAACTAATTGACTTATTTCTAAAGAAATTGTATCATCATGTATTGTTCAGTCCTAACGGCTTCAATGACTTTGGCTTCAGAAACATTACTGTTTTCATTATTCACTATTACTAAATCTAACTTAAGTTCATCCAATGGATTACCATTAAACAAATTTATATTTATTTCAAAAGCTTTGAAAGTATGTAGTCTTTTTAATAAACTTGAATTTTTGTCTTTGTTCTCTGACACACATAGAGCTAAATTAAAATCTTAATTAATATTTTACCTCCCATCGTTATTTTATTATTTTTTTTATTTTTTATATCTTATATAGTTATAACTATTAATTTGAAGAAAAGAATTTTTGATTCATTAAAATATATATAATATAGAAAAATATATTAAAATACAAAATAAAATTAATTAAAAAAATAAAATTAATGGAAATAAACAAATTATAATCTTTAAGAATATGTGAAAATCCTATTTGGGAAGAAGAAAATGTTTTCATGAAAACTTCAATAAAAGCTACACAAGAAAAAGCAATAAATTTAGGGCAAGGAGCGTCAAACTTTAAAATCCCTGATTTTCTATTAGAGTCTTTCACTAAAAATATAAAAGACCCAAACATAAATCATGGATATAACAGAAATGATGGTAGTTTAAAACTATCATAGACAATATCAAAAGTATACAGCAAAAACTTTTAAAGAGAACTAAAATTGAGTGAAATATTAGTAGTTCCAGGAGCTTAATAGGGAATAATGTATGCTTTTTTAGGTTTTTTAAATCCAGGAGATGAAGTGATTCTGATTGAACCATTTTTTAAATAGTATTTGACTATGATTGAACTAGCAGGGGCAAAAGCAATAGGAGTTGCTTTGAATTTCAATGAAAAATCCAAATAATTTGAATTAGATTATTAGGCATTATAAAAAGCTGTAGAAAGTCCCAAAGCCAAATTACTTTTATTAAACTCCCCTCATAATCCCAGTGGAAAAATATTCTGTATTGAAGAATACTAATAAATATCAAATATTATTTAAAATAATAATAATTTATTGGTTTTATCAGATGAAGTATATGAAAGGGTGGTATTTGATAACTAAGATTTCATTCATTTTGCTAATATTTCTAATATGTATGAAAGGACTTTAACAGTTTTCTCAGCAGGTAAGACATTCTCAATGACTGGATTGAGATTGGGTTGGGTTATTGCTAACGAGAAAATAATAAAAGTATTGAGCAAAGTAAATATCAATATATCATTTTGCATTTATGAGCCTACATAGAGTTGTATTGCTGATGCTTTAATCAATATTGAGAATTAGTAGAAATATGAAGGGTTTGTTAATTATTATGAGTGGCTTAGTAAGTAGTTTGAAATCAATAGGGATTCTTTTGAATTAGCTTTTAAGAATAGCAAGGTTAAGATAATTAGGCCTTAGGGAGGATTTTTTGCCATTCTTGATATAAAGGACTATTAGGTTTAGGAGAAGTATTATGAAGGTTAATAATTTCATGATGTCGCTTTTTGCAATTATCTTATTACTTAACATAAAGTTGCTGCAATTCCACTTTCTACTTTTTATGTCAATCCAACTCTTGATAAGAGTTATTATGTTAGAATTGCTTTGTGTAAAGATCATTAGATGACTTAATAAGCTTGTGCTATTTTCTAATAATTGTAATAGTCATGATTATTAATACTATATATAATTATTATCTTATTTATTTATTAATTGTTTATAATCAATTTTTTGTTTTTAATGAATTATTTTATATTTATATTTATTTCTTTCATTTTTTTTTCTTTAGATTTTTGAGTTCATTTTCTTCAAATTTGTTTCTTTAATCCATATTCATGTTCTTATCAAAAGCTAAAAATTTGAAAGTATTTCCTTATTTTGAGTATTAAATTCCATTTAAAGAAATTTCAATTTCAACATCATAATATCCTTAAGGAACAATGTCTATTTCTGGAACAATTACTCCTAGTTTTTTATCATTTTTATAAAAAACACTAGTCTCTACAGTCTAAAATATTTAATTAATTAATTACTATTTCTTTGTATTTAAATCTTGCTTTTAAAGTATCAAGATTTTAAAAACTTTCACCATAAATATATAATTTTGATGTAGGTTTTTTGAATAATTATTAGCATTCGTAATTATCAATTTCAATAAGTTTGTTGTTTTCATCTTAAGTTCTCTCACTATATACTTCCTATTATTCAAATTGAGACTAAGATATTTTTTCATCTACATGTCCTATTCTCAACACATTAGGTTCTAATGTTGTTAAATAATTTTAAATAATGATAATATTAATGATTATTAATTTAATTATAAAATAATATAATTATTATTATTTTAAGATAATTATTATTTTATAATAATTATTGTTATTTTATAATATAGATAATAATAATTAATATTAATGAAAATATAATAATATATAAAAGATATTAATATACCTAAATAATAAAACTAGCCAATATTCAACCACTCAACCGAATTAAGACTAAAAAATAACTAAATAGGACTAGCCAAGAGTTAACTAATAGTTTCCTACGCAGGTTAGTTATCAGCTAATAGCCAATTCAAAGGAGGTTAAATGAAATGATAACTCTTAGAATTTTTATCCCAATCAATATCAATAATTCTTTCTCCAAACTAACTCTTAAACATAACTTATTTATTAACAGTATCAAAGAATCCGGTTCCAATAACTCTAATATTTAATCCTCCTTCATAGGCTCCACATGATGGTTCTATTTTTTGAACTTAAATGTTATAAAATCTAAATGATGATGGCTGACCAGAGAATTATTGGCCATTGAGTGCTATGTCTACATTGAATTGATAGCTGTCGCTGTTCATGTCTTGAATTTTAGGAACTTAACATACGATTTTACCGTTTTCATAGTTTCCTACTACACATACCCAGTTCTCTTTTTCTAGTTCTTGATCATCTGGGTGTACTGCTAATGGATTTATTGCGCCTTTTTTATCCCCTATCTAATTAATATGTCATTAATTTTTGTTTCATTATTTATAATAATGGGATATTAAGATTGTTTTAATTATCATTAACATTTTTATAATTATAAGATAGTTTGAAAATTATAATTATAAAATAATGAATATGATAATAATTTAATTTGAATAATATTATTTTAGTAAATTGATGAATAAATATAAATAAAATACTTTGCTACTCTTAGACTATGGTCTAGTATTAAGATTATTATGATCGATATTACTATTATCCTTATTGGATACAGTATTAATGGAAAACTCATTATTATTATTATTATTATTAGATTAATTAGTAGTATTAATTTAAAACCTCTTCCTAGTCTTGGCCTAAAATCCAACAGTCAAATTATTCAAATGAGTAGCAGTCTTAACATCCATATTTGGTATAACAAGCGTCAACTTAGTTCCTCCATTAATACTAGCACACTTAGGATAAATATTTTAACTATACAACTTACTAGAATAAATGAGGAATTTGTTTTAATACTAAATATATGTCGATCCATCTAAACTTAATTCTATTTGACATTCGGTTGGCCATTCCAGTAATTCTTCGCATTATTCATCAAAATTCGGTGAGAAACAATGATAACAATCTGTTACTGGATCGAAATCGCAATTAACTTCTACTTATATTCGTTTAGTTGATTCGTCATTGCTTTGTCCTTTTTGTAAGTTGTTTTTTTGCCCTAAACGTTTATAGATATTTAGTTTTTTTGCTGAGAAGTTGAAACGTACTTTTTATTTCCCTGTGTTGCTGAATCCTATTATATTTACATTTATTAGGATAATATTATTATATTATCATATTATCGATGATTATATTAAATATATTATAAAATTGAAAATTATTATTATATTAAGGATAATATTAGTAATATAATGATATAATTAGTATGATACCAGTTCCTACTAGAGACAACATAGTATTACCTGTTGAAGGTCCACACTCAGGCCTAATACTAATTATTCTAGAATTAGCAAAAAATAAAGTGCTAGAATTATTACTAAATACATCTGTAAATATTCTTCCCTCAGTATGAGCTTCTATTTTTCTAGGTGCCTTTTATACCTTTTCATCCTTCTATCCCAAATTTCCTCCTCCCCAACTATATAATCTTCCCTAATTACAAATAGCAAAAGTGTTATTATATCCACATGATAATTTTTTAAAGCAAGGAAGTTAATTTGTTAAGATATCTTTTGTTAACAGTTGAGGAGTTCTATGAGATTTAGAATCGCCTGTCCCTAATTGACCGTAACAGTTAAAACCCCAGGTAAAGATTTAGCCTTTAGAGGTTAGGCAAGCAGAATGACCGTAACCTCCAGATGCTGCGGTTATTGTCTCTAGAGTAGGGAATTATACTTGGTGAGGACTGAATACGTTCTTGCTACTATTGTTACCTAATATATTATCATATTATTATATTATCATATCATATTATTATATCATCATATTATATTATTGTATTGTTATATTTTATTATATTATGTCAAAATATCATCATAAATATTATAATTATGTACCTACTTGGCCTAATGAGTTTTCGCCCCATACATATAATTTTCCTTGGTAGTTGATACATAAACTATGATTTGTTCCGCATGCAATTTAAAGTATATAATTCTTATACAGTATTTTGGTCTTTTTACTTAACTTAAGAATTGAAGTTTCATCTTAAGGTGGACTATGAAAGAAATTAACATATTTAGGAAGACTTAAAGTTGTTATTTCCTTCCCCATTCCTAATTAACCATTGAATCCTCTCCCCTAATTTTTAATTTAACATTATTAAGTTATTATTATTGTAATAGTATATTATTATTATTATTAAATTAAAAATATATTAATATTATATTATTAAATAATACTATAATTATAGTAAAATTATATATTATTTACCCAGATATAGATATCATGCTGATTAGTTAGAACCATAGCATGACTTTCTCCACATGCAATTTAATTGATTATTAAGTGACTAATATTATTTAGCTATTTAGGCAAACTACTTTGAATAACTCCTCCAAGTCCAAGAGCTCCATATTCTCCATATCCTAATATAATAATAATAAAAATAATAATATAAAAATGAGAATTATAATAATGATAATAAATTTATTAGTTATTAATTATATACCCCAACTATAAACTTTGCCTGTGTTAGTTAACATCATAGTATGTTTCTTAGCACTTACAATTTTCTTAAGACTTCCCTTATTATTAAATGCCTAAATGATTTATTATGGATTATGAATTTTTCCCTCTAACTCATCTCTTTCAGTAAATGTATAATCATATTCATCATACTCTGGAGCATGTAAACTATTAATTACTCCTTCTTCCTCCTTGCTACTTTCTATTACAAATAATTTGTTTTGTCCACCTCCCAAACTGCTTATTAATTTCCCTTTAAAAAACTATAGCATCTCTAGGCCACCGTTTGTTTCGTTGCTTGTTATGAAAATTTCTCCAAAGTGTGATTCTTGTTACTTATCGTCATAAGGATAAGGTATTTTAAATTTTTTTATGAATTCTGTGTTTTAAAGTTGTTCTTGTTCTACTTCTAGGGTATATTCTTAAGGAGATTTTATACTCTAAACAAGTTAATTTGACATTATTTAATATATAAATATAACTTAATTATTTTAATTTATTATATAAATTTTATAATTTATTTCTAATATTAATAATTATTTTTTTTATTAATTATTTTAATATTAATAATTATAATTTATTATTAAAATTAAAATTAATATTTCATTAATAAAATTATTGAATATTTTGAACTTTTATGAATAATATTATGAAATTATGAAATAAATTATTAATGATAATTAAAAATAAATAAATCATATTTTTCATTAATCTAAAAATAAATAAGAAATATGAAAATACATTGTTTCTTTTAATTGAGAATAGACTAAGTATTATTTAAAGCTTATTTTACTCTACTATCTAAATCATTGGCAATTTATCTACTGTTGGGATTAAAATTAAACTAATTAGCATTAATCTAATTTGATAAATAATTCTAATGGACGATAGGTGGATATTTTTAAGGCTCAATATTTTGAACAAATTACCTAGGTTATTAAAATTAATTTTAATTAGGATTTTAAATAGGAATTCTATTTGGATAATTATTAATTATTTAAGAATTATTATTAATTTAAGAAATATTATTAATATTTTATGACACTGATCTTATTTGTGAATTGTTGTTCATTTAGTATTATTAATTAAATTATTGGGGTTAGAATCGAGACTGTATTGTGTTTTATTAAACTAATTGGTTATTGCTATTGCTCCTATTTGCTGTTTTTTCTTCTTTCTGTAAACTGTTTTAAGGTTGTTGGTATTATTATTATATATTTGAATATTATTATTATTATTATTAGTTATTTATGCTATTTTGTTGTTAGTTATTTATACTATTGTAGTTATTTCTGTTTGGGGTGCTGAATTCAGCTGGTTGTCCAAATTAATTAATATTTGCTTGTCTGTTTATTTGCATATTAGGAATGTTTCGCATGGGAGATAATTATTATCTTAATAAATTTTACTCTCCTTATTATTATTACTATTCTTATAAAACTTGTTGTTATTTTTATTATTCTAGTAAAATTTGTTATTATTTTTATTATTCTAGTAAAATTTGTTATTATTTTTATTATTCTTAAAATATTTATTATTGTTTTTACTATTCTTATGAAATTTGTTATTATTTTTATTATTCTTATAAAATTTGTTATTATTTTTATTATTCTTATTACTGTAATTATTCAAATTATTATTATAAAAGTTCTTATTATTTATTATAAGCTTAAACATCATTTTATAATGATTGTTAATTAGTAGTTTAATTATTTGAAAAATTAAAAGATCTTTATTTTTAATGATTTTTATTAATAAATACAGATTAATTTTATAATTAAGGTTAGTTTTATAATTATGATTGGAAATTTATTTATTAGTTAAACTATTATTAAGGTTAAAATTAATTTTGTTGCTATTATTATTGATTATTTATTTGATTAATTTAAGAAACATCGATGTTTTAATTATTTGTTTATTATTAATTGGTTTATTTTACTACTCAATTGAATCTATATGGATTTTCATAATCATCATCTTCTTCTTATTTATTAATTAAATTAGAATTTTACTAGTTTTACTAAAATTATTATTTATTCAAATTATTTTCTTTTTAAATATTCTATAAATTATTATTTTACATTTAAAACATATTGTTGTTTTAAATTTAAAAGTTTTATTATTATTATCTTTATTATTATAACTAATTTTATTATTATTATTATTATTATAATTATTATTCTTATAATTATTAGTCTAACTCTTATTAAAAATCTAATATTTAATTAGTTTATTAATTAATTTTATTTTAGTCTTATTAATTACTTAGTTAATTTTAAGCATTATTATTATAAAATTAAAATCTAGCTTATATTTTTTATTAGAAACTGTTAGTGTTATTTCCAATATTATTTTCAGAATTAATATTTTAATTATTATATTATTCAGTATCATGCTTAATTTATCTGCCATTATTAAAACTATTATTGTTATTGTTATTATTATTATTATTTTAATTATTATTATTAAATTATAAATTATTTTCTCTATTTTATTAATTAATATCTTAAAAATCTTAAACCTTTTACTATTTTTAGTGTCCATATAACATATCATTAAGACTAATCATAGATTAATCTTCAATAAAAGAAGCCTAATTCTAATTGATTTTATCTGGCTACTTAATTTTTTATTCCTAAAAATCTTTAATAATATTAAAGTCAGTCTAATCTTAACTTCTATTTTACTATGGATTATACATATTATTCCTCAAATTTCAAAGTTCATCTTACTACTACTAATTGAGCTAAACCTTGGTCAACTAACTTTTATTACTCTAACTGGTAGTCTTTGACTAACTATTATTATTACTATTTTTGGCAAAATTATTAATCGATATAGGTTTATCATTAAGAAAATCTTTCTTAAAGACATTAGTTCTATTGGTAATTTAACTCTGATTATTCATATTACTGACATGATTTTACAATAGCCCATTAAAATATTCAATCTTTTCCTCATCATTCATCTCCCTACTATTGATAATGAAATTGTGATAAAGCTAGAAAGAGCCTCTTTACTTAGCATCTACACTCACCATTTATTATAATATAGTAACTAAAACCATCGAGTATTTATTTTTAAGTTTATTGATAATATTATTGATTTATTATTAACTGACTGTGTTCTAAAGATAATTAAAAACCGCCAATGCAGGGTCTATGAAAGTACCACATTATAACATTGTGATACCTAGACTATAAATATCTGTGAGAATATTAACTTATTATGCTATAGATCTTTCTTTTAAAGCCTCCATCAACTCTGGAGCCAAATAACAACTATCACCTTAACTTAAACACTTAATGTAATTATTTTTCAAAGGATGGACTAAAGAATGATGTGTAATTTTAGGTTGTCCTTCATTAGTAATAATAATTTAAGTGGGCCTTAAATCTCCATGATTAAATCCTTAAGTTTCCAAACAGCTCATAGCACTAACTATACTTTCAATCATAATCCATAATTCATCTTCTTAATAGAATCGCTTTGCTTCTTCTCTTAATTTGAGTTCTGTATGAAGAGTATGAGAGAAAAATTATCCATAAGTATTGACTTGAAGTTAATTACCACACATTGATTCATCTTCTATATTATGATATCCAAGGATATTGGAAATGTAAGGATTTTCTAATTTCATTCGTTTGTTTAGAATTTCTATGAATTTTTGATGTTCTAGTCGAGATTGGAATACTCTGTATTGACTATAGATTTTTATAGATTCGTCTTATTTTTTACAGAACACTTGGATGTGACCATAGAGTTGGTCGGTTCTTTCGCCGATGCTTCGATATTCTTCTTGGATTTATTTTATGCTGTAGTTTGAGTATATTTCGCTTGATTGATTTCCTCCCATTATTATTTTTCTTATAATTATTAATATTAAAGGGTATCAGTTAATGTATTATATCATAACTGTTTTTAATATCATTTTATTTATTAATATAAAAATCAGTTTATTGCCATCTCGATTTATTTGTTTAGTTCATCTATTTAAATTATTATTTGTATATTTACCATCGTCAATTTCAGGATTAACGTTATTGTCTTCTAATAAGTCATTTATTTCTTTATCTACATCATCTTCTTAATTCATAATATCATTATTTGATATCTTATTAAGTTACTTTTACTATTATTAATATTGGGGTGTATTTTAATTAATATTAATAATTTATTGATTTTCTGATCCTTAGGTTTTTAAAAGTTTACTTTTTAAAAGGTTTATTTCAGCAGATTGTTTTTTATTCTTATTTTGATAATCTTCAATTGTTTACATTAATTTATCGATTTCCTAATCTAAATAAATTAAAATACTTTTTGGTGTTCTTTGATTCAATCTTAATTTTGCTTGCTATTTACATTTTGATCAAATATTTAATTATTGTTAGTTTTATTTTAATTTACTAAAGGAAAAGCATTCTGAAAATAAAAATAATAATTTACTTCTTCATCATCATTCTATAAATTTTTATAAGAAGTTTTTTAAAGGTTTCTATTAATAAGATTTTCAATTTGCTTTTAAAATTTACTTCCTAAAATATAACCAATCATCAATAATAATGCATATACAATAATGTCGCTGAAGTCCATTAATATATAATATATTTATATATTTCTATTTTTTATTTATGATAATAAATTATTATATTCTATCAGTGCTAGATAATATAATGTATTAACAATGCAAATGTAAAAGCAACCATATTTAGAATTAACAATTCTGTTAAATCTGTGGACAAAGTTAAGAGAACTTCTAATTGGTTAGTGAAGTCAATTTTATTGAATAAAATGTTGTTGGATAATTTGGACAGTAATCTGGCACTCATAGCAATTTTAGAGGCTTTGCCAAGGATGTTAGACTCAAAAAAGCATAAAAGTTCGGAAAAATTATAGGAAATGAATTGAATTTAACACAATTGTAGATTTAATAAGGTAATTTATATTAAAAAAATAATAATTATATTTCTATTAAAATATATTAATAAATACCATAATAATAGAAATGTGTTTATAAGTTGATAAAAATAATTGATAATATGATAATAAAATGATAATATAATGAAATTAGATTATTAGATTATATTAAATGATATACATATATAATATATGTAATAGGTATCCGTTTATTCCGATGGGCCTAACACAATAACTTTACCCATGGTCGTCATACCTCTTAAGTAATGGGAACATGTTTATATATTGTCTGTAGATAACAAAACACTCCCCATCTATTAATTGATTTTGCAGATTGTTTAGGAATTAACTTATATTAATTAGGAAAAACATTTCTGAAGATGGCTAATTTGCTTCATTTTGAAGGTGAAAAACTACCAATTATAGATCCTAGTTTATTTATTCATAGGTTTTGTAATAGATTAGATTTTGGAGAGTAATAAAATGCAGTTGCTATTACTGCATTGAAATTATTGAGTAGGATGAAAAGGGATTGGATGTGTTATGGAAGAAGACCTACTTCTTTATGTGGGGCTGCTATTCTTATTGCTGCTAGGTATATTAATATATATAATTTTATGTACTTATATTCATCATTATTATTAATATTATATTTATTATTTATATTATTATATTATTATATCATTATTATTAATAAGAATATTATTATTATAATATTAGATATCATGGATTTAAGAGAACCACTAGCCAAATTGTATAAACAGTTAGAGTATGTGATGAAACAATCCGTAAAAGATTGGAAGAGTTTAAATAAACGAGTGTTGCTAAATTAACTCGAGACGAATTTGAGAGATTGGACCTTGAAAATGATCTTGCAGAAGAATTAGATCCTCCAAGTTTCAGAAAATGTCTTAATAAAAGTAATAGCATTATTAATAACATTCATAACCTTGAACAATCTTTATAACAAAAGGCATAAATTATTGAATCATAATTAATATAATAACAATAACTAATAAATGATGATAAATAAGAAAGCAATTTTTCTTAATAATCTGAATAAAAATAAGAAATAGTGGACGATATTTAATATTAATAGGAGATGGATTATGAAAATGTTAATTTGTCAGATATTAGTGATAGTGAGATTGATTAACTAATATTATCACATGAGGAAAAAACACTAAAAAGTATAATGTGGCATAAAATGCATAAAGATTGGTTATAGGAATAATTAATTAAAAAGCAATTAAAAGAGAAATAGAAAAAAAAAATTAAGAAGAGAAGTGTTAAGCATAATTAAATTATTGATGCTAAGGATGCTGTTTAAGCAATTAGTTAGTTCTCTAAAATTAAGGATAAGGTTAATAAGGATATACTGTTAGAAGTTTTTGATTTTCAATAAGATCATATTAATAAAGCTGTTAAGAAGGAAATTATTTAATTATGATTATGGTGTTATTTATAAACTTATTATTTTTAATTTATATTATTTTACATTATTATTTATTATCTTTATTTTGAAAATTATTTTTTAAGTAAATAAACCATCAATTAATAAACTGTTTTTTCTTAAAAGTATATGAGTCAAATTCAATATTTTCGTTTTACTATTCTAAATTTTATGATTTTATTTCTTTTTTAGATTTTTTAACTTTTTTTTATATTATATTTTATTCTTAATTGTAATTATTATTTTAATTTATGGCTTTAATAATTCTTTTACTTTAAAAGAACTATCCAACTTTAATTTAATTTTAAAAATATTAATATATTTTATTTTATTTTTAATTTTTATGAATATTCGATAAAGTGTTAACTAAACTTTATTATATATTTTGATCAATCTAATTTTATTCGCAATATAATAATATTTATTCTTTATCACATAAATTCCATTAAATTTGTTAAAAATTTATATTAATTTTAGGGAAATTATAAGATTAAATAATATTATAATCTGGAAAATCATTATTAATATGCCATTACCTTTTATATTTTCAATGTAGAATCTTAAATTGTAATTCTTGATTTGATATATTTTAATAATGTTTTTCCTAATGAGGTAATAAATAATCATCATAAATAGCCCATTCTTTAAATTCAAACAACCTTTCATAATTATTAAAAGTATTAACAATTTCCATAGAATTAACAATTCCAATACCTTTAATACCTAACGAATAATCACTACCTAAAAATAAACTTAGTAAAATCATTTTTTGTCTATCCAATGATAATTCATTTTATATTAATTAAATATCATAATATTCAACTTTGTCTTCTGATAATCCCCTAAAGAAATTTTTGAATACTTTTTTAGCTCCGAATAAAAAACAATCTGAATCGTCTGATATTATTCCATCTACTAAATTATTTTGCTCTAAATATGCACATTAAGCTTCACATTCTTCTGCTGCTTCTATTATTGGAATACCAAATAATTTTAAGATCTTTTTTAATTCTTCGAATTTATTATCAATGCTTTCTTCTTTTAAATTATTTATGTTTTGGTATTTATTAAATTCTTTTTCTAGTTGTTCTAGATCATATAAGTCTAAATTATATTAATCTTCAAAATTATTTTAATTTTTTATTTCTTTTTATTTATCTTTATTTTTTATTTCAATTATATTATTAATTAAACTATCTTCTATTATTTATTAATTTTAACTTATACTTTTTTATGTATCTTAAATATTTAAAATATCTTTTAGATTCATTTATTAAGAACTATCCTTTTCCTAAGTATTTTAATAATTGTTTTTATAAAATTAAGAATTATTCATTTGATCAAAAGAATCATCTAGTTAACTTTAAGATAATCTTTTATTATTTAACAAATTCAATTTTAACTATCTAAATTAATTATC
>Ga0315908_10001822_pt1 | contig 15879 bp, 8 predicted proteins | sample LakEriMetagenome_12_FD_203520 | JGI IMG/M metagenome (GOLD analysis project Ga0315908, IMG submission 203520) | Freshwater fungal communities from buoy surface, Lake Erie, Ohio, United States - Buoy 4 MA124 | ecosystem: Environmental > Aquatic > Freshwater > Lake > Lake biofilm | place: USA... | reverse complement strand
TTCCAGACTTACCTGCTCTCAATGACATGGGCGAAGAGGGAATTCTCCTCGATCTTGCCTGCGGGGCATATGCCGCCGGTCATCTGTCTCGCCAGTTGGCGGCGGATCTGGCCGGTATCAGCCGCTATGACTTTGACACGGCTCTTTACACCCGCCGCATTCCTTCCTTCACCGAGGAAATGCTGGCGCAGGATCTGGAAACCCTCCGAATCCTCGGCTCCCGGCGATCGTCGTCGCGGACACCTCTGTCATTCTGAACCTCTGCTTTCTGGGGCAGGACTCACTTTTGCAGGTGCTCTTCGGCACGGTGCATGCGCCGCCCCCCAGGTGCGGTTGGAGTTTCAAAGGCTCGTGGCATCAGACACCCGATTTCACGGGCTGTTATTTCCGAGCTTCATTCAGCTCACCACCCCACTGACCACGGACCATGCCTGGGCGCATTCACCCGTACTTCATGCCGGTGAGATCGCCGCGCTTTCACTAGCGCTAGAGCTTGGGGCCGACCTGGTGCTCATGGACGAGGCAGAGGGGCGTGCTGCGGCCACCGCACTGCATCTGACCACCATGGGCCTGCTCGGCCTTCTGCTCCAGGCCCGCCAGCGGACCTTGATTCCTGCTGTAGCCCCCTTGCTGGACCGCCTCCAGCAGCAGGCCCGCTTCTGGATCGCACCATCCCTCCGCGCCGCCGTGCTGCTCGCCGCTGGGGAGGTTTCCTGACCTTCGTCATTCCTCGTTTTCATTTCGTCATTCTTGCCTGTCATGCCCAAGAAAGCCTCTAGCACCACCAAGACCGTTGAGACGGTCAACCCTGCCCGAGATCATTGACTCGTGATCAGCGTGGAACCCGTGTCAGAGTTCTTGGGTGATTTGAAGGCTTGAAGGGGATGAAGGCGTCCTGGCTTTGGTGCCAGCGTGCCCGTCTTTCTGACGCTCGCCCATCTTGTCTCCTTTGCCGAGGTGCATCCGCAGCGGCATCAGCTCCAGAGGGGGGCGTTGAAGAGGATGAACAATGAACAATGAACGTTGAACAATGAACGTTGAACTTTGAAGAAGGGGAGCCGAGAGCGAGGCAGGCAAGGGAGCACCTTGGGCACTGCCCGACATGCGCGTGGCGCGCGAAGGTGCCAAACTGGGACGGAGGGTGTGAGGCTGAGGGCAATGACGAAGGACCTAGGCGGAGCACCGCCAGAGCTTAGGAAGGCGCGAGAGTTCTGATCCGAACTCACGCGTCATTTTGAACTCGCGCGGTGGTTTCTCAAGGAGAGGCGCTTTGCAAGCGCCTAGGCGGTTTCAAACCGCCCTTCCTTGGGTCCCGGAGCTGCACCGCCAGAGATTAGGAAGGCGCAAGAGTTCGGATCCTATTTTTGCCGCCGATCTTTTTGCCAGACCCAATGGCTGAGTCCGCAGCTTCTCACTGCAGATAGAAGAACTCGTTCGAGTTCAGCAGCGCGTGGCACAGATCGGTGAGCGCTTCGCGATTCGGATCAGCCGCCCCGCTGGCCTTGGTGGGTGCCGCGCTGCTTTCCCAGCTCCAGCGGGATTCTTGGGGGGCTTTGAGCATCACGGAAGCCTGGTCGGCGGAAATGTCGGCGATGCAGGTGGGATCGCTGTTCACGGTCCAGCTCATGAGCTTGCCGGCATCAAGCTTCCCGGCGCGGAGGGCCACGCGGGCGATGGCACCGTCCCACGTGCTGCGTTTGTCGATCTCCCGACCGCCGACATACAAGGCGCGGTCTTTGTTGATGTAGCTGCCGACGATTTGATGCGGCACGGTGACGGTCTGCATTTCGGCGGCGGGGTCGCTCAAATCGCGGGCGTAGAAGGTGATGCTGCCACCGAAGTTCTGGCCGGGCGCGGGATGGTTGTCGAGGCTGGCAGCGAGGTAATAGGGCTTGCCGACGGGAATGAAGAGGCCGGAGGCGACGACTTCATACGTCGGGCTGCCTTGGAAGTCGGAGCCGCTGAGCTGGACGATGAGGTGGTTCGGCTTGTAGGCGGATTTCGCGCTTGTGACACCGAGGGACCAGCCGGGCTTGGTTTTGTCGCTGTCCCAGCGTGCAGCGATGGTGCGCACGCTGGCATCGGGATAGAGCGAATGGAGCTTCACGACGGCCTCGATGGCGAATGCGTCGCTTTCAATCTTGCCTTCGAGGTTCACGCGGAGTTTTTCATTCGCGGTGCCGGGTTGGAGGAGGAAGGCCTTGGTGGTGCGTGCGGCGGGATTCGGGCCGAAGAACTTCTGCGCGTCGGCGAGCGGTGTGGCAGTCGGAGGAGGTGGAGGGGCTTCTTTTTGAATTTGTGAGCGCTGTTGTTTCACAAAGCTCAGTGTTTCAGCCGCTTCACGTTTCGTCGGTGCACGTGAGAAGGCGAGCTGGAAGGCTGAGTCAATGCGCTTGGCTTCATCCTTGGGGAATTCGTTGATCAAACGGCCTGCCATGGCACGCGCACGGTCGAGCGGCCAGTCGCCATTGACCATGAGCAGGCTCTGGGTGGCGGTGGTGGTGCTTTGACGTTCCGGCATGCTCTGGAAGCCGGGCGGTGCGTCGAGGCTGGCGAGGAATTCTTCCGGCGTATTGCGCATCTTGCGCAGGTAGAGGCTGCGGCGCGGCTTGGACTTTTCCACGCCTTCGCCACCGATGGTGAGATCAAGTTCGCCGCTGGCGGTGAGCATGGAATCGCGGGCTTGTTCCGCATCGAGACGCCGCGGGCTGTAGCGCCAGAGCAGGCGATTTTCGGGATCTTTAAGCAGCGCCTCTTTGTCGCTCGCGGTGCTCTGCTGGTAAGTGGCGCTGGCCATGATGAGCTTGTGCAGGGTCTTCAATTGCCAGCCGCTCTTGATGAACTCACTGGCAAGCCAGTCGAGCAGTTCAGAATGCGAGGGTTTGTCACCGAGGCGGCCAAAGTCGCTGGCGGTGGTGCTGAGACCCTTGCCGAAATGATACTGCCACACACGGTTTACGATGACACGGGCGGTGAGCGGGTTCTGCGGGCTGGCGAGCCAGTTCGCTAGGACGGTGCGGCGGCCACTGGTGAGCGCAGCGGGCTCGGGCGTGGGAATTTCAGCGTCCTTCGGATCAAGGATGGTCAGGAAGCCGGGCGTGGTGACGACTTCACCGGCTTTGCGCGTCACAAACTTCGTGCTGGGAGCCTGCGGGCCGGTTTCGCCGACGGCGTGCGTGGGAATGAGCTTTTTCGGCTTCAGATGATCGGCTTCAGCAAGCTTGGCTTTGGCCTCGCGATACTGCGTGGCCTCGGGCTCCTTCAATTTGTCCGCCTTGTAGCGCTCGCGCTCATAGTCAACCTGACGACCGGCGAGCTGGACGATCTGCTCTTCATACGGCGTGCGCTGCTCGCGTGCTTTGGCGAACATGGCCTGAATTTCCTCCGGGAACTTGGTGACGGCGCTCTTCTGCGCACCGGCAATCCTGGGTTCAATGATGGCGTCGATGATGGCCCTGGGCTCCTTCGTGGCTTCTTCCCAGGCGGTGAGTTTGGCGTTGTATTCGTCCATCTGCGCCTGCGTGGCGAAGGGTTTGTCTTCGGCCCAGGTGATGTTCGAAAGGAAGGCCTGAAGGCGGTAATAGTCCTTTTGCAGGATGGGATCGAACTTGTGGTCATGGCACTGCGCGCACTGCACGCTTAGGCCCATGAAGACATCAGCGGTCACGTCGGTGACCTCATTCATGATGAGCTTCCACTGGCCCTCGGAGTCGCGCTGGTTGTACTCATAGATCGTGTGGCGCAGGAAGCCGGTGGCGGTGAGCAGATCGAGATCTTCAGCCGTTTGCGGCGCCGTTTTGCCCTGAGCGTAAAGCAGTTCGTCACCGGCGATCTGTTCGCGCACGAACTGGTCATACGGCTTGTCGTTGTTCAACGAGCGCACGACGTAATCGCGATACGGCCACACATTCGGCCGGTAGGCATCAAGGCGGTAGCCCTCGCTCTCCGCGTAGCGCACGAGGTCCAGCCAATGCTGCGCCCAGCGCTCGCCGTAGCGCGGAGATTCGAGCAGGCGGTCGATGAGCTTCGCATAGGCCTCCTTCGACGCATTTGCCTCATGCGCAAAGGCTTCGACTTCCTCCGGCGTCGGCGGCAATCCGGTGAGATCAAAGGTGGCACGGCGGATGAAGGCCACCGGATCGGCAGGCGGGGAAGACTTGAGACCGTTTTCGGCGAGCTTGGCCTGCACGAAGGCATCAATCGGCGACGCGGCTCTCGAATTCGGCACCGGCGGTGATTTCACCGGCACGAACGACCACCACTTTTTGTCTTCCTCGGTGATGTCGCCGGGTTTGCGCGAGGGTTTGGCCGCCGCGACTTCTGCCTCGGGCCATGGAGCACCCATGGCGATCCATTTCTTGAGAATCTCGATCTTCGCCGAGCTGAGCTTACCATCCGGCGGCATCTCCATGTCGGGGTCTTCATAATTCACCAACTTGATGAGCAGCGAGGCGTCCGGCTTATGCGGGACGATGGCCGGACCACTTTCACCGCCTTGAAGGATGTACGGCAGGTTGTCGAGGCGCAGGCCGCCTTTGTGCTTTTGCGAGCCATGGCACTCCTGGCAGGCCTCAACCAGCAGCGGGCGCACGTCCTTATCGAAAAACTTGAGCGACTCCGCATTCGGAGCGGCGACGGCGGCTGTGGCGGTGAAGATGAAAAGGGCTCGAATCATGATGCAGAAACTAGAGTGCGCCGTATGGGGCACTTTGGACATGATTTTTTCTGTCCAAAGCCTCAACGCAGCGGCCTGTTAACTACGACCGCCGCTTCCGCGATGTTTCCACGCCATGCCTGACACCGACCGCACCCAGGAATTCCTCGAACTCCTCACGCACCATGACCGTGCGCTGGGCGTCTATGTTTATAGCCTGGTGCCGCAGCCGCATGACGCGGATGACATCCTGCAGCAGACGAAGATGATCCTGTGGCGCTGCTTTGATCAATTCGAAATCGGCACGAACTTCCTTGCCTGGGCGCGGAAGACGGCGTTTCACCAGGTGCTGACCCATCGCCGCCAAAAGAAGCGCGAGGCGACGCCGCTGAGCGATGACATCTTGGAACTGCTGCACGATGAAGTTTCCAAGCTCAGCGACAGCGGTGATCGCCGTCGCGAGGCGTTGCGCACCTGTGTGACGAAACTGCCTGCCGCACACCGTCAGCTCGTGACGCTGCGCTATTATGAAGTTCTAGAGATCGACGGCGTGGCCGAGCGCATTCGCAGCACGGCGGGGGCGGTTTATCGCGCCTTGAGCCGCATTCGCATGAGTCTCATGACCTGCGTGGAGAAAGAACTGAAACTGGAAGGAGCCTGAGCATGAAACCTGCCGATCAATTTCGACTGCTGGAGTTGTCCGAGCGTTATGCGGACGAAAAACTGAGCGCGGCGGAGATTTCCGCACTCGAAGCCGAACTGCGCGACAACGCGGAAGCACGCGCGTTTTTCGCCCAAGCGCTGCATCAACGCGCCGAACTGTGTTTTGATGACTCATGGCACACGCAGGCCTTTGCGGAGGCCCAACCGACGGCGAAGCCGGTTTGGTGGCGTCATGCCATCACAGCGGCGGCGGCAGCGTGCATCACCTTCGGCATCTTCTGGTTGCAAAACAGCCGCGACGGCACAGTGGCGACGTTGATTCGTTCCCAACAATGCCAGTGGGCCGGCAGCAGTCTGCCAACGGTGGAAGGTGCGCGTTTGAAGCCGGGCGTGCTCGATTTGATCGAAGGTCTGGCCGTACTGCGCTTCGACAGCGGCGCGGAACTCGTTCTCGAAGCGCCTGCGACGGTGGAAGTGCTCGACGCGATGAATTGCAAGCTGCGCCGTGGCACGCTCGTCGCCGAGGTGCCGCCCCAGGCGAAGGGTTTCAGCATCGACACGAAGGACGCCAAGGTCATCGACTGGGGCACGAAATTTGGCCTCAGCGCCGATGACGACGGCAAATACATGGTCCGCGTGCTCGAAGGACTCGTCGAAGTCGAGGACAAGAACGTCGCAGGCTCCAAGAAGCTCGAAAAAGGCCAGGGGATGGACCGTGGCTGGTCGAAAAGCCAACTCAACCCCAGCAGCGGCGATGGCACCGAGCCAAGCCGCTGGCAACCGACCAGCGTGATCGACGCGGGCGACGGATGGCAGGCCATCACCACCGCGTTTGGCCGTGGCAAGGACAGTTACATCCAGGCCAGCGCTAAACCGACGCCCGATTTCGGCAAGCATCCCTTCATTCGCGTGAAACGCAGCGACGGGAAACCCGAGCTGAACCGCAAGAGCTACCTCGCCTTTGACCTGAGCAAGTTCGCCGGTCGCCAGATCGAGGATGCCGAGTTGGTGCTCACCATTGATCCGAGCGAACTCGGCTTTGCCAGCTTCGTGCCAGACAGCACTTTCGCGGTGTATGGCGTGATCGACGAGAACGAAGACACCTGGGAAGAGAACAGCCTGAGCTGGCAGCGTGCACCCGCGCATGATCCCGCACAGCCAGATCAACACCTGCCTGCGAGTGCGAAAGTGAAACTACTCGGCAAATTCGAGATCGCCCAAGGCATCAACCGTGGCACGCGGAAACTGCGCGGCAAAGACCTCGCCGAGTTCCTCGCCGGTGACTCGAATCAGATCGCCACGCTCATCCTCTGCCGAGAAACCGATGAAACCGCCGACAGCGGCCTCGTGCATGCCTTTGCGACGAAGGAGAACGACACGCGTTCCGCGCCGATGCTACGGGTGAAGGCCCGGTGATCAGTGAATCTCGATGGGCTTGGCCAGCGAGAAACGCTTTTGAATCCACACGAGGGCAAAGAAGAAGCGCAGGCGCCACCAGGTGGCGAAGGTCATCTCGGGACGACCGGCGAGGACGCAGTTGATGGCGCAGACCATGCGGAACTTGTTGCTGGGCTGGAAGAAAAGCTGCGCGAAGTGCTTGGTGTAAAATTTCTCGATGAACTGCCAGAAGCGGCTCACATGCTTCCATGTGGACCATTCGTAGCGCCTCATGGCCAAGGTCATCGTCTTGCCAGCGGTGAGAGCGGCATGCACCACCTGCGCACCACGCTGGCCGCTGTGCATGGCGAGCATGACGCCACTGGAGAAGATGGGGTCGATGAAGCCAGCGGCATCGCCCACACGCACAACGCGGTCGGAGACGAGCTTGCGATTAGTATAGGAGAAGTCGCTGAGCACATGCCCCTGCGTGATCGGCTTGGCGTTGATCATGCGGTCATGCACGGCCTTGGTGCTGAGCACGGCGTCATCGAACACCGCGTGCGGTTCCTGCTGGAGGGCTTTGAAATCGGTCACATCGAGCACGAGACCGATGCTGACCTTGTCATCCGCCAGCGGGATCATCCAGAACCAGGAATTCTCGCGGCGCACGATGAGGATGTCGCCTTTCTCCTCGCCCTCGGTCATCTGCACGCCGTTGTAGTGGCCGAAGATGGCGATTTTTTTGTGGCCTGGATAGTACTCGCGCAGTTTCTCGCGGTTGGCGGTGAAGTTGTTCAAGCCGCTGGCATCCATGAGAAAGGCGGCTTGCGCTTCGTGCTGAGTGCCGTCTTTGGAGCGGAATTTGACGGTCACGCGCTCTTTTTCGATGCGATGCTCGGTGACGAGCGCTTCCTCCTGCACCTCGGCTCCGAGTTCCTCCGCGTGGCGGAGCAGAATGTCGTCGAATTTGGCCCGTTCGACCTGGATGGACTCGGGAAACTCGGTGAAGGAGCCTTTGGAGAAATTCAGCCTCGTGTGCAGCGAGCCGTCGCCCATCCAGAACTGAGCACCGCGTTTCACCATGAATCCCGCGGCTTGGATTTTTGACCACACGCCGAGTTCATCAAAGATGGGGCGGTTGTAGGGCAGCAACGACTCGCCGATGTGGAAACGCGGAAACTTTTCCTTCTCCAGCACAAGCACCTTCCGTCCTGCCTTTTGCAGCGTGCAAGCAGCGGTAGATCCCGCCGGCCCGCCGCCGATGATGATGACATCCCAGGTCGTGTTCATGTCAGCAGATGAAATGCCATTGGATCGCCTCGAGGCAACAACGGATTGGTGCCTGACTCGAAGTCCACCCCGGCGGAGAAGCCGAGGAATTCGTGCGTGGGCCAGGCGTAACAGTAGGAGCAGCAGGGTTGAAACCCGCGCCGCGACCGCGAATGCCGGAAGGCTTCTCCATGCGGGCCTCCTGGGATGCAATCAGGCTGCGGCGGGTGACTGCTGCGCCTGAACGGTCTGGCCGCTGCGACGGGCGATGAACTCATCCGCCAGCGCTATGTAGGAGAGTGCTCCTTTGCCCGTCGGCTCGTATTCGACGATGCTTTTGCCAAAGCTCGGTGCCTCACCCAAGCGCACGGTGCGCGGGATAATGGTCTGATAAACCGTCTCGGCGAAGTAGTTGCGCACGTCATTGACGACCTGATTGGCTAGGTTGGCGCGGCTGTCGAACATGGTCATGACGATGCCTTCGAGCAGCAGATTGGGATTCGCACCGCAGTCGCGGATCTGCTGAGTGATGCTGACGATTTTGGAGAGACCTTCGAGGCCGAAATATTCGCACTGGATGGGCACGATCAGTTCATCCGCAGCGGCCAGGGCACCGGTCATGAGCACGCCGAGTGAGGGCGCAGTGTCGAGAATGGCGTAGTCAAAATGGCCGGAGGTGCGCAGCGGCTCCAAAACTTCGCGCAGGCGGGCAAGGTGGTTGCCGGACTGCGCCAGTTCGATCTCACAGCCCGCCAGTTCCTGATGAGAGCGGATGATGGAAAGGTTCGGCAGCCGGGTGCTGCGGATGGCGAGTCGCGGGTCGGTGCCGTCCACGAGCGCCGAGTAGAGACTGCCGCCGTCTTCCTGGACGAGGCCGAGGCCGCTGGTGGCGTTCGCTTGCGGGTCGAGATCGACCAGCAGCACGCGCACACCGCGTTTGGCGAGGCAGGCGGAGAGGTTCACGGCAGTGGTCGTTTTTCCGACCCCACCTTTTTGATTGGAAATAGCAACGATCCGCATAGGCACTTGGCGCTGGACATTGGCGAGAAACCATGGGAGACGCCAGAAAGAAATGGAAATCACAGAGAAATGGCTCGGTGAGATCGGCGGCTGGCAGGTCATGAAGGCCGCGCGCAGTCTGGCGGATGCTGGATTGGCAGCGGTGTCGAGCGCCGAGGCCGGGTTGATTCGTGGCGTGGCTGGATCGGGCAAAATGAAGTTTACCAGCGGGCTGCGCATCCGCAGTTCGAGTGATGTGGACAATCTCTGCACCTGCCCGCATGCAAGGCGTAGCGGCCAGATCTGCGAGCACGCGCTGGCGGTAGCGCTGATGCAGGTGCGGGCGAATGCCGCTCCGTTGAGGAAGAGTAACGTCGCCCCGCCTTCAGGCGGTTCTGAGCCGCCTAAAGGCGGGAATACCATGCCCAAACCTCTGATTGTCAGCATTTCGGGACGGTTTTCTATTTATTTGCCGGAAACCGTGCTCACCGGGCAGGCGCGGGAGCCGTTTGGGGTGTTTGTGAAGTTTGAGGCCGGGGGCGAGGGCGAAACCTCAGCCTTCGCGGCCTGGCTGGCGGGGCAGGGGATCAAGCAGCCGCAGAGCCTGCCCATCACGCTTCGGGGTGACGGTCTGAACACCTTTCTCAAGACGCTGGCGGATCATCCGCGCATCTTTGCCGGGAAGCCGAATGGCAAGGAACGCCTGCTCCAGATCGCCGCCGAGCCGGTGCGGCTGCCACTGGTCGTGGAATCGGCTCCCGGGCAGACCGTGCGGCTGCAACTGGCTGGGGGTGCCCAGCGTCCGGTGTGGGGAGCTTGGTGGGTCTGCCAGGAAACCGGGGCGCTGTTTCGCCATGCCTCGGACCATCCCGAACTCGCTACCCTGGCAGCCGAATTGGGCCGCGCTGCCGCCACCCGGCCGCTGCGCTGGCTGGCGGAGCAGGGGGAGCGTTTGGGGGAATGCTTCCAAATGGAATTGCGTGGCGGACTGGAGCGCTTTCACGTCTCGCCGGTGCCCTGTGAGTTTGAAATCCACCTCGAAGGCTCGCTGCAAAGTGTCGAGGCGCGGATCATCGCCCGATACGGCCCGCATCGCTGGCCGGTGGTGCCAGAAGGAGGGCAGGTCAGCGGCAAAGGCTCGCCATTTCCGCTTCAAGATGATTCATCTGAGTTTATATTTTACGTTCGCAACATAGATGGCGAATCCCGACTCTCGCGGCGTTTGGAGGCGCTGGGATTCCAGCCGGACACGGTTCAAAGCTGGCGTTTGCAGGGCGGGGAGAACGTTTTGCAGTTCTATGCCTCGGAGTTGAGCCGCCTGCGCGAACAGGCCACGATTGTCGAGGGCGAGCGCTGGCGCACGGCCACCCGAGGCGTGCAGCGGATCGCGCCCACGACCCGGTTTGTGCCGGATACGGGCCGCTCCGGCGGTGGCGACTGGATGAACATGGAGTTCGCCTACGAGTCAGCCGACGGCTTCCGGCTGCCACGCGCGGAAGTGCTGCGGCTGGTGCGCTCTGGTCAGCGTTCGGTGCAGGGCAACGGGAAGCGTTATGTCCTCGACCTCGCGGCGGTGGACGATTTGGAAGAATCGCTGCGGGACGTGCCGCTGGAACTGACCCCGGAAGGAGCGCGGATGCACGGGGCGCATGCGGCTTACTTTGGCGGCGAGGACAGCGGAGCAGGGGGCCCAAAGACCGTTTCAGACCTGGAAATCCGCGCCCAGATCGGCGAGCTGGCGGGCCTGCTGCGGCCTTATCAAATGGAAGGCGTCTGCTGGATGACCTCCCGCATTCTGCAAGGACGCGGTGGCATCCTTGCGGATGAGATGGGTTTGGGGAAAACCGTCCAGAGCATTGCTCTGGCGCTGTTTTTGAAGCGCCAGGGCGGAAATTCGGGGCCGGTGCTGGTCGTGTGCCCGAAATCGCTGCTGGGGAACTGGCAGGCGGAGTTTGAGCGCTTCGCGCCGGAGATGAAAGTGCTGCAAGTGCAGGGGTCGAGCCGGGAAAAGGCACTGGGGCAGATTACCGCCCATGACGTGATATTGACCTCTTATCAATTGATCATCAGAGATAATCAACACTACTTAAATATCAAATTCGGGCTGATTCTGCTCGATGAGGCCAGCTTCATCCGCAATCCCGACACGGATGCCGCCAAAACGCTGCGCAGCCTCAAGGCCACGGGCCGAATCGCCCTCACCGGGACGCCGTTGGAGAACGGGGTGCGGGATTTGTGGTCCATTTTCCAATTCGCGCTGCCGGGTTACCTCGGGAACCAGAAATCCTTCAAAGAGCGGTTTGAGAGCCCGATCGAGTCCGGTTTGAGTCTGCCCGCCGGCCAGGCGGCGGCCCAGCGACTGCAAAAGCTGACCCAACCGTACTTCCTGCGCCGCATGAAGCGGCAAGTGTTGAAGGATCTGCCGGAAAAGATCGAGCAGGTGCTCTGGTGCGTGCCCAGCGCCGCCCAGGCCGAGTTTTACCGCAAAATCCTGGAGGAGGGCCGCGAGGAGATCAAGGCTGCCCGCCGCCGCTCCGGCCAGAACGGGGCCAAGATGACCATGTTCACCGTCCTGCTGCGCCTGCGCCAGGTCTGTTGCGATCTGCGCCTCACCGGCATCCGGCCGGAGGCGCTGGCCGGGCTGGAACCGGACGATTTGTCCGGCAAATGGGCCGCCTTGCACGACCAGGTTGAATCCGCGCTCGAATCCGGCGGTAAAATACTCGTATTCAGTCAATTCGTGCAGTTTTTACGCCTCATGCGTGAACGATTCCAGGCCCAAAAACTCGATCACGCCTATCTGGACGGCAGCAGCCAGGACCGCTCTGCCCAGGTGGAGCGCTTCCAGAAAGACCCGAACTGCCGCATCTTCCTCATCAGCCTCAAAGCCGGCGGTTACGGCCTGAACCTGACCGCTGCGGACAGTGTCATTCTGGCCGACCCATGGTGGAATCCCGCCGTGGAATCCCAGGCCATCGACCGTGCCCACCGCATCGGCCAGCAAAAAGTCGTCAATGCCTACCGCCTGGCCATTCGTGGCACCGTCGAGGAGCGCATCCTCAAGCTCCAAGCCCAAAAACGCGGCCTCGTCGAAGCCGCCCTCAACGACCAAGCCCCCATGATGGAAGGCTTGAGCGAAGGGGAATTGGAGGAGCTGATCCAGTAGTCTGGCGGGAGCCGGCCGATTTGTATTGAAGGCAGACGCACCCAATAGCCCATCGGTCTGTAAATCTGGTCACTTTTCATGATGCCATGTTTGAATGAGCACTTCGAAAACCATTTAGATTCTCAGAACACAGTTTTACTTTACATTGATTGTTTGTAGTTAAAAAAGGGAGGTTTTGAGATTGAAGAAGCCTTGTGACTGCCCTGATGAGTAGACATGACTTCTACAAACAAGATTTCTTGGACCAAGCGCTGACCAGTTTAAGCCAATTTGTCTGAGTCATGGCAAGTCGATGGATGCGCGGCGGAGGTGTAGAGGAAACTTCCGAGTTTGCTCAATGGCGATGCTTGGCTCGACTTGAGATCGAACATGCAAGTTCGATCTACTTGCTTGGGCCGTCTGGTATGGCATGGCTAACGTAAAACTTCTCCGATGCCCCCTGACCTTGATTCCAATACTGTCATTTCTTCCCAGCCGCCTGAAGCCTTCACCGGGATCGAGCTGGATGATCCGAAGGCTGCCGCTGCCGGGGTGCCGGCGGTGACGAATTCCTTGAAGCATGTTTATGGCAGCAGCGGACTCATGCGCGGCACGTCAGCGATGCTGAACCTGAACCAGTGGGAGGGTTTTGATTGCCCGAGTTGCGCCTGGCCGGACCCAGATGACCACCGCAGCGCGTTTGAGTTCTGCGAGAACGGGGCCAAGGCCATCGCCTCTGAAACGACGAAGAAACGGGTGACGCCTGAGTTTTTCGCCCAGTTCGGGCTGTCGGAGATCGCAAAAATGAGCGATTTCGAGATGGATCAGGCCGGGCGGATCACTCAACCGGTGATTCTGCGGCCTGGAGCACAGCACTACGAGCCGATCTCTTGGGACGAAGCTTTTCATGTGATTGGAGACACGCTCAATGCGTTACATTCACCCGATGATGCGGTGTTTTATACCAGTGGTCGAGCGACGAACGAGGCGGCATTTCTCTACCAACTCTTTGTGCGCGAATTCGGCACGAACAACCTACCGGACTGCTCGAACATGTGCCATGAGAGCAGCGGTGCGGCGATGAACCAGAGCGTGGGCGTGGGTAAAGCTACCGTTACATTGAAGGATCTGGAAACGGCGGAAACGATCCTCATCATCGGGCAGAATCCAGGCACGAACCACCCACGCATGCTGAGTTCCCTGCAACGAGCCGTGGAAAACGGGGCAGAAATCATCGCGGTGAACCCGATGAAGGAAGCCGGGCTGACGGGTTTCATGCACCCACAGCAGGTCAAAGGCGTTTTGGGCATGGCGACGCCGCTGGCGAAGCAATTTCTCCAGGTGCGCGGCAACGGCGATCAGGCGCTGCTCAAGGGCATCGCCAAAACACTGGCGGAGGACGGCACGATCGACCGCGCGTTCATAGCTGAGCACACGGTCGGATTCACCGACTACGAGGCCCATCTGCGGACGCTAGACTGGTCTGAACTGGAACTCGTGAGCGGTATTTCCCGGGAGGCGATGCAAAAGGTCGCCCGCACCTGTGCCCGAGGCGGGCGGAAAGTCATCACTTGCTGGGCCATGGGACTGACTCAGCACAAAAACGCCGTGGCGACGATCCAGGAGGTGGTGAACCTCCATCTGCTGCTGGGTGCCATTGGCCGCGAGAGCGCGGGGCTTTGCCCGGTGCGCGGCCACAGCAACGTCCAGGGAGATCGTACCATGGGGGTGTTTGAGAAGATGCCGGAGTGGTTTCTGAGCAATTTGGAACGTGAGTTCCGTTTCCAGGCTCCGCGCCAACATGGTTACGACACCGTTGCAGCCATCAAGGCTATGCATGAAGGAAAAGCGAAGGTTTTTTACGCTTTAGGCGGGAACTTTTTGCAGGCCACCCCTGACACGGAATTTACGGCGCAAGCGTTACGCAACTGTTACTTAACGGTTCACATTTCCACCAAGCTCAACCGCAGCCACGTCATCACAGGTCGCACCGGTTTGATCCTGCCCTGCCTCGGACGTAGTGAAAAAGAAACGCGCAATGGCGTGGATCAATTCCTCACGGTGGAAAATAGCATGAGCGTGGTCCACGCCTCGCACGGCAAGCTGACTCCGGCCTCCCCTCACCTGCTCTCCGAGCCGGAAATCGTCGCCCGCACAGCAGCAGCCACACTCGGCAGCCGCAGCGGGACGCCGTGGCTGGACCTGGGAACGGACTACGACCAGATCCGCGACCGCATCGCCCGGGTGGTGCCGGGTTTTGAGAACTTCAACCAGCGGGTGCGGCAGCAAGGCGGCTTTTACCTGCCGAACTCAGCCCGGGAGCTGAAATGGGACACCGCCTCCGGCATGGCGCACTTCAACACACATGCCCTTGCCTGCATCCAGCCGGGAGCCGGCCAACTCGTGCTCCAGACCTTCCGCAGCCATGACCAGTTCAATACCACGGTCTATGGCCTGAACGACCGCTACCGTGGCATCGGCAACGAGCGCCGCATCGTCTTCATGAATCTGGGCGACATGAAATCCCGGGGCATCTCACCGCTGGTGCCCGTGGACATGACGAGCGATTTCCAGGGTCAAACGCGCACCGCCCGCCGCTTCCTCGCGATTCCCTACGACCTGCCCGCTGGAAGCTGCGCCGCTTATTTCCCGGAGGCAAACGTCCTGGTGCCCATCGACAGCTATGCCGACGTGAGCCTGACGCCCACCTCGAAAAGCGTGCTGATCACGGTGAAGGTGGCGGAGTGATGCCTCAGCGCGGGCACCTTACCGGTCAGGATGACGAGCACTCAAGTCACGATGGGTTCGCGCCTAGGAGCGTTCACCGGCACGATTTCCCTGGTCGGCTGGCGGGCTTGCAATTGTGCGCCTACCGGCAACCCGTTCCCCCCCCAATTCTAATCAACTCCAAGTCCCCACCGGGGTCCGAGCAGAGCCGGGTTTGTTTCCCAGGCCGAACTTGGACGTGCTCAAGGAGAACACCTTACTGGCAGGCACCGGGTTTGATTCAAAGATCTCATGCTTGCAGACTCCGAACTCATTCAAAGTTACGCCTCCACCAGCTTCAATGTCCGTTTTTCCTTGGCGCTGTGGAACGCGGTATCGACGATCTGCTGGCCGATGCGTGAAATGTCGAGGCGCAACGGCCCGATCAAAGGCGCACCGGTCTCGAGGTGGTGAATGACGTGCTCCACCGGGTTGCGGTTGGGCGCTTTGACCTCGTCCACCGGCACCTCGTAGCCCTCGGGCCGGGCACGGGTCTGTACGCGGATGGTTTTCTCGTAATCGTAGCAGGAGATCGTGCCGTCCGTGCCCTTGAGCACAAAGCCGCACTTCGGCTGTGGCTGAAAGGTCCAGGGATCGGTGAAGGTGCCCCAGCGCGTCTCGCTTTTGCTCAAACCGAAGCTGTAGCGGATCACGGCCACGGCGTGTTCATCCACCTCCAGCCCGGCGGGCTCGTCCCACACGCCGGTGACTTCGAGCGGGCTCTTGCCACCCAGATGCCAGGTGCCCAGCGTGGTGCCGTAGCCCATGTAATCCAGCAGCGATCCCCCACCCTGCCCGGCGCTGTAAAACCAGCTCGCGGCCTTTTCGGCGGCGCTGGGCTCTTTCTCGGTCTTGTCGGCTCCATGGTAAAGCGGACCGCGATTGCCGCCGTGGTGATGAAACTCGCGCACCTCGCCGATGACGCCTTCCTGAATCAAACGATGCGCCGTCTGCTGCCCGGCATCCCAGACGAGTGGCCAGTTCACGGTCAGCAGCTTTCCGT
>Ga0315908_10001821_pt1 | contig 15880 bp, 14 predicted proteins | sample LakEriMetagenome_12_FD_203520 | JGI IMG/M metagenome (GOLD analysis project Ga0315908, IMG submission 203520) | Freshwater fungal communities from buoy surface, Lake Erie, Ohio, United States - Buoy 4 MA124 | ecosystem: Environmental > Aquatic > Freshwater > Lake > Lake biofilm | place: USA... | reverse complement strand
TCAAAAGCTAGAAGTCGAGATGCATCTGGTTTTGGCGACTTAAAAGTATTGCGCCGCGCCTCAACCAAAAATTTCACCGCCAGTCAGCCGTGCTCCACGTGCCCAATCAATAGCATCCATTTCTTTTTTTCCTGCGGGAATGACTCTTAAAAGTTCCAATGAGCCAGAGCCGGTTGAAACCAAAACTGACTTGTCGATGACTGCTATCTGTCCAGGAGCACCAGTTGGATTACTTGAATCTTTAGTCGAACATATTTTGAAGGATTCACCCTTCCAGAGTGTCCAAGCACCAGGTTCGTATGTGAAAGCACGGATTGCATTCGCGATCATCGTTGAATCTCGCGCGAAGTCGATCTTTGCTTCAGACTTACTGATCTTTGGTGCATTCGTTGGCGAACCTTCTTGAATTCTCGAGCTCTCTCCATTTTCAATCATCTCAAAGGATCTCTCGACGACCTTCGGGCCTAGATCAGAGAGATGCTTAAGTAATTCAAAACTTCTCCATGAAGGATCAATATCGATTGCTTGTTGAGCGAAAATGGGCCCGGTGTCCATACCTTTATCTAATTGAAAGACCGTCACGCCAGTGATCGTTTCTCCATTGTGGAGAGCTCTTTGCGCAGGTGCGGCTCCTCTGTAGGCAGGAAGAAGTGAAAAATGAAGGTTAAGAAAGCCATGTTTTGGCAAAGATAAAATATTTTCCGGCAGTAAAACACCGTAACCAATTGTCAGAACTAGATCCAAATCTTCAATTGTGCCAACTAGTTCTTGAGAGCTCCCGGGTTTTACGACCGGTATCTGGTGGCCTTGGGCCCAGTCAGAAACAGCAGTTTGTTGAAGAACCTGACCGCGACCGGCTGGTCGGTCCGGCTGAGTGATGATGAGCCCAATTTCATGTTCGGATTGCAGCAACCAATTCAGTGTTGGAATCGCTACATCCGGAGTAGCAGCTACTCCGATTCGCACTACGAAATCCGTCCGAAGATCGTGTGAGGTGAATCCTTAACCTGAATTGCGCGTCCTTGTTCAGAGGCAAGGTTGAACCACTCTGACTCACGAATTTCCTTCATGGCTAATTTGCGATCCTCTGGCAGTAACTTGTCTATGAACAGAATTCCATCGAGATGATCGGTTTCATGCTGCAAAGCACGTGCTAAAAACTCTGATCCTTCAACTGTGATTGGTTCCCCATACATATTGAAACCCTTAGCAACTGCTCGCATAGCTCGTGGTGTTTGATATCGAATCTCCGGGAATGATAAACATCCCTCTTCTCCCTCTTGCAATTCTTCGCTGAGAGTTAAGGTTGGATTTATCAAATGACCAAGTTCTTCATCTACATCCCAAACAAATACACGTAATGGGACGCCTATTTGTGGAGCCGCTAAGCCAGCACCCGGAGCATCAATCATTGTGTCGGTGAGATCCTGAACCAATACCCGCAATTCCTTATCGAAATCGACCACTGAAGAAGCAGGTGTTGTGAGCACCGGGTCCCCGAAGAATCGTATTTCCTGAATTGACATAGCGTTAGTCTACCAATTCATCACAGGGAATATGGTTCAACTCTAAGCGTGAAAAGTTCCTTCTTTGCAATGCTGCGTCGGCGCTGAAGTTCATGAACAACATCTGTCAAAGCCTTTTCATCTGATTTATCGGCGTGTACGACAATCTTTACCTGACCCTTTGATATCTCGGTTGGGCCATAGATGTTCGAGGATTGAGGTATCCGTCCATCTACCAGCGCCTTTTTTAATCCATTCACGATCTGCATACCAATTGATTGATCCATTACTAGAACGACTGAAAACACAGAGGGTGGTAAATGCAATTCAGTACGCTCGCTGAGCTCTCTCTTGAGAAGTGGCGCAACATTCCATCGTGCGATTGCAGAAACTATCGGGTGCGAATCATCAATGACCAGAAGGACGGTACCGTCCTTGGAGACAAGAGACGAGGTTTCAAGGAAGAGTTCTCGAGCGCGTTCCTGTGTCCGCAAATCTGTATGTGAAAAGAAGCGCATTCCGTCCAAAATAACAACAGCTGCGTATCCACCCTCTACTTCGGGCTGCGCGCCAGACGTTGCTAGTACCAAGGCAGGCTTGTGTTCTATTCGGTCTTTGATCACATCGCCAGCAGAAATTATCACTGGGAATTTCGGGAAAGCCCTAGAGATCTCTTCTGCTGCTCGTTCAATTCCACGACCTGCCAGATATTGCTTATCTCGATTACAGAAGGAACATTTCCAACCCTGGAACATTTTTCCGCAATGCACACAAGAAGGCGCCTTCAACTTCGCCGCAACAGATAGCCGTCCACCGCATTCACACAATGCAACATTTCGACAGTGCGCGCAAAGCAGTGCGTTTCCATAACCTTTACGTGGAGCTATAAACAACACGGGACCAACCAATAACGCCTTTTTAACCTCTGAGAAAATTCGACCAGGAAGCAGCGCGCCCTCGCTAGGAGTAAATGCTTTTACGGAGACCGTCTCCATAGAGTTCAAATACTTAACTTCACGCTCATCGATTAACTGGGAAGCTTCAATTGACGGAGAAAACCCAGTGAGTATCAACTTTACGGCTTCATCTTTTGATCGCATGAGTGCGACAGAGCGGCTATTCCAGCCCGGAGAACGCATCTCATAATGGTCAAGGGAAGACTCCTTGTGAACAATGATCGCGTTCAAGTGGTTTACTGGTGCAAATATTGCGCTGCGAGTCCCTACTACAACACATTTTTCACCATGCATGGCTTGTAAGTAGTTGCGATATCTTTCCTCACGCGGCATGGCTGCTGTTAGTTTCAAAGCCATAACACCATCTGCGTCTAGAGCTCGAACTATCAAATCAATATCTTTTTCATCTGGGGCGATCACCAGCACTGAACCAGAGCCATAATTGTTGAGAACGAGCTTGACTACCTGATCGTGCGCCTGGATATACGGGGCCAGTGTCTGAAACTCAACCGAGTGCTTGCCTTTGTTCTGATTGTGTAGAGCAATGTGAGCGAAGTTTTTGTCGGCTGAAGCCACACGTGGCGGAATTGCAGATCGAATCACATCCCAGGGATTACAAGCAAAGTGAGCCGCAACAGTCTCAATCAACAAAAGACTTTGAGTAGTTGCTACTGGAACGGCGGATAGAACCTTGGTAATGCTCTTGAGCTCGCCCGCTCGTTCAGGAACTCCAACACGTTCAACAACGATTCCTTCTGTTTCTCTTCCACCAAATGGTAATTGGACTCGAACGCCTACTTGTATGAACTCACTTAGTTTTTCAGGAATCTGATAGTCATACAGTTGGTCTAGATGAAAAACTCCGGTATCAACTCTTACCCGTGCATATGGCAACACCGAAGCTCTAGGCCCAGAAGATGCGGGTGCAACTTCAGCCTTTAACCGAAAGAGCCTCGGAGCTGCCACCGACTACTTGATAGCGCTTTGAAGCGCTGCAACTCGATCGGTTCGTTCCCATGCAAACTCAGGAAGTTCACGACCGAAGTGACCATATGCGCTTGTTAATGAATAGATTGGGCGAAGCAAATCTAGATCGCGAATGATTGCTGCGGGTCGCAGATCAAACACCGAGAGAACAGCATCTTGAATCTTTGCTACTGGAACTGTTTCTGTTCCGAAAGTTTCAACAAATACCCCGACAGGTTGTGCTTTACCAATTGCATAAGCAACCTGAACTTCACAACGACGAGCAAGTCCTGCAGCAACTACATTCTTTGCAACCCAGCGCATTGCATAGGCTGCTGATCTATCTACTTTTGATGGATCCTTGCCGCTGAACGCTCCCCCGCCATGTCGAGCCATGCCGCCATATGTGTCAACGATGATTTTGCGGCCAGTTAATCCAGCATCTCCCATTGGTCCACCAATAACGAAGCGACCTGTTGGGTTGATTAACGTGCGAAGGTCTGACTTTGGAAGATCAATCGTTGCCAGAATAGGATTGATTACATATTCTATGACCTCTGGCGTCAACTTCTTAACAACATCTACCTCTTCGGCGTGCTGGCTAGAGATCACGACAGTATTAAGGGCAATCGCTCGATCACCGTCATACTCAATTGTTACTTGAGTTTTGCCATCTGGGCGAAGATACGGAAGTGCTCCTGATTTGCGGACCTTAGTTAATTGCTGCGCGAGAGCGTGAGCCAACCAAATTGGTAATGGCATAAGTTCTTTAGTGTCGTCGCAGGCATAACCAAACATCAAACCTTGATCGCCAGCACCTTGAAGATCCAAAGGATCAACAGCTGAAGTAACACGGTGTTCATAAGCATCATCTACACCTTGGGCGATATCTTGTGACTGCTGTCCGATAGAGATTGAAACACCACAGCTATTTCCATCAAAACCTTTGTCAGAAGAGTCATATCCAATATTTAAAACAGTGTCTCGAACAATGCCCATTACATCTGCATATCCATCAGTAGTAACTTCACCAGCAACATGTACTTGACCCGTTGTGATGAGTGTTTCGACTGCCACTCGGCTCTTTTTGTCTTGGGATAGCAATGAATCCAAAACTGCATCCGAGATCGCATCTGCAATCTTGTCTGGATGTCCTTCGGTTACTGATTCTGATGTGAAAAGTCGCTTTGACATTTTTAACCTAACTGCCGGATGGCTTGATCAAGAAGTAAATTTCCGAGAGCGTCTTTGGAGACTTCCTTGACCGCTATATCCGCATCATTGCGTAAGAGAATGGTACCCATAGTTTGGTCCTGACCAAATATCGCCCCGCCAGTAACATCATTGACATAAATCAGATCTAACCCTTTTTCCTCAAGCTTTCTGCGAGCCTCTTGCAGATGATCCTTAGTCTCTGCGGCAAACCCGATGATTACTTGAGTCTTCCTAATCGATGCCAATGACGCCAACAAATCCGGATTTTCTTCTAACTCGATACTTCCTAGGAGTGCCTTTTTGATTTTCTGAAGTGAGAAATTCTTAGGCTTAGCATCAGCAACTGCCGCGCTCATGATCAATACATCACAGCTTGGAAACTGCTCTGTCAATACCTTTTGCATATCGTGAGCGCTTTCAACTTTTGACACTTCAATTCCATCTAAAGCGGATGTATCAAAGTTTGCTGCGATCAAATGAACGTGAGCTCCTCGGTTTCGGGCGGCAAGTGCAATTGCTATCCCCTGCTTTCCTGACGACTTGTTTCCGATGAAACGAACTGGATCAATTGCCTCCCGTGTTCCTCCCGCAGTCACAAGGACGCGCTTGCCTTTAAGGTCCTGAACATTCCCAGTCAAGTCATCAAATATTTCAATAATTGCTGGAACTCCAGGAAAACGGCCCGGCCCAATATCTTTACCCGTAAGCCTTCCGACATCAGGATCCATAATCATGAAGCCACGTGAACGCAGCGTTTCTACATTCGCAACAGTTGCAGGATCGAGCTACATTGAAGGGTGCATCGCAGGCACCAGCATTTTTGGGACATCTGATGCTAAGACTAAGTTGGTGAGGAGATCATCGGCACGACCTGCTGCAAGACGGGCAATTAGATCGGCAGTTGCAGGGGCTATCAAAAAGAAATCAGCCGCTTCAGCTAAAGCAATATGCGGCACGGTGTGAACGTTCTCCCACACATGAGTATTAACCGGACGACCAGAGAGTGCTTCCCACGTGGCTTTACCAACAAAGTTGAGCGAGGAAGGAGTTGGAACGACAGTGATTACATAGCCACGATCCTGTAGACGACGCAGCAGTTCACAAGATTTATATGCCGCAATTCCGCCACCAACGCCGAGGACAACTTCACGGCCGATGAGTGACATGTGAAAGGTTTTAAGCTGTTGGCTCGAGGTTTTCGATTGTTAGAAGACCTTCATTGATCTCGCGAAGTGCGATTGAAAGAGGCTTCTCGTGCACATGTGTTTCAACAAGAGGTCCTACGTATTCAAGTAGTCCTTCTCCAAGTTGTGAGTAATAAGCGTTGATCTGACGAGCACGCTTTGCAGCGTAGAGAACAAGGCTGTACTTAGAGCCGCTCTTGTCTAGAAGTTCGTCAATCGGTGGATTAGTGATTCCATCCATGGTGTACCCCGCTTCATTGATCAATACTGAATTAATAACAACCTATTAATTATGGGCTAACTCTATCAGTTTCCCGACCACGCTCTCGACCTGGTCATTTGTCAGGACAACATCAAAAAATGATGCTGCAGCGAGCTCTTCTTGGGCTAATTTCAGCCGTTCAGCCCTTCTTTCCGGGCTATCAGTGCCCCGACCCTCGAGTCGAGCAACCAATTCTTCCCATGTCGGAGGCTCTAGAAATACCAGGATTGATTGAGGCAGATGTGCCTTAACTTGTCGTGCCCCTGCGATTTCAATTTCCAATAAAACATTTCTACCAAGTAATAAGGCTTGCTCAACTTTTTCTTGTGGAGTCCCATATCGATTTCCTGCAAACTCTGCCCACTCCAAGAATTCATCAGCATTGATCATGCGGGTAAATTCATCATCACTTACAAACAAGTAATCTTTCCCATCAACTTCATTGTTTCTTGGGCTTCTAGTCGTCGCACTAACGCTGACCCAGAAATCTCCAGCTTCGCGTAGCTTTTGAGCAATAGTGCTTTTACCAACCCCACCCGGACCGGAAAGTACAAGGAGTTTGCCAGGTTTAATTGCATGATCTGATTTCATAAACTCCTCACGCAATTGCTTTATCTGAAGTCGACCCAACCCCTGAATTCTACGTGTAGGAGAGATATTTAAACGCTCCATAAGAGATTGTGCCCGGACTTTCCCAACGCCAGACAAGGATTCAAGTAACTCTTTGACTCGCATCTTGGCCACTGCCTCATCACTCATGGCCATTTCTAAAATCGCATCAACGGAGAATTCACCGTTCTTAATCATTATTTTTACCTCAGCACGACGCTTTCTAGACATCGCAGCTTTGAGCAACGCTTCCTGGCGCTGCTCGGGTGTTAACTGCGGAGGTAATCCCATGTGATAAATCTAGCCTTTAATCTAGATAAGTTCGGATGCAATGTGAGCGGCTCGATCACGCATAGCCGCTGCACCTGCACTCCAGCTCTGGGTAATCGGACGTCCAATGACAACTAAGTTTGCTCCAATAGTAATTGCAGCCTTGGGCGTCATGGTCCGCATTTGATCATCAGCTGCAACAGCATCAGCCGGTCGAACACCGGGAGTAATGATGATTGGAGTTGGACCAACCGCACCTCGAATTGCAGCGATTTCCAAAGGTGAACAAACAATTGCGCCCGCGCCAGCTGCCACAGCAATTTTTGCCAAACCAACAGCTGATTCAAGGGCATTGCTTCTAAAACCAATGTGAGCCACATCTTCTTCTGACAAAGAGGTCAAGATAGTAACTCCGGTTACATGTGTGTCTGGTGAAGCATCAACTGCTGCTTTAATCATTGCTGCACCACCTGAAGCATGCACGGTCAAATAACGTGGTGCTAGATGTGACACCGCCTTAGCAGCTCCACTTACTGTATAAGGGATATCATGCAGTTTCAGATCCAAGAAGATATCTGAATCAGTGACATCCTTTATTGCCTTTACGCCATCGCTACCAAAAGTTAGGAAGAACTCCAGGCCGAGTTTGTATACAGAAACATAATCTTGCGTTGCCTTTACCCATTCAATAGCTGTTGCTAATTCGGGGGTATCTACGGCGAGAACAATCGGAGCCTTAGACATTAGATTGTTCCGTTTCAGGTCTGTGCGCATATCCGACTGCTTGCTTAAGAGAAGTGAAACCGCGATCAATCAGTAGTTGTTTCAACTCGTTTTGGATTTTCATGATGGCCGTTGGATTACCAAAGCTTGCTGTGCCGATAGATACGCCACTTGCTCCAGCCAAAATCATCTCTAAAGCATCTTTGCCAGATGCGACCCCACCCATTCCTAAGATCGGAACCTGCGGCAGCGCCTCGTGTACTTGATAAACAGCGCGAACGGCAATTGGACGAATAGCTGGCCCTGATAAGCCACCAGTCTTGCCACCCAAATGTGGACGCATTGTGTCCACATTAATTACCATGCCAAGAACAGTATTGATCAATGCCAAACCATCGGCTCCTGCGTCGACAACGCCTCGTGCAATGGAGACTAGATCTGTAACATCAGGCGAAAGCTTTGCAATTATTGGAAGTTCTCCCCCGATTGTTCGCCTGACGCCATCAATAACTCGCCTAGAGGCTTCGGGATCGCAGGCAAAAACTAATCCGCGGTTCTCGACATTTGGGCAGGAAATGTTGACCTCTATTGCACTGATTCCTGAAACAGAGCGCAGTTTTCTGGCAAGTGTTGAATACTCCTCAACAGTTTCACCAGCGATTGAAACAACTATGCGTGCTTTTTGCTCAACCAAGTAAGGAATATCTTTCGCAATGAAGGCATCTATTCCAGGCCCCTGCAAACCTATTGAATTGAGCATCCCACTAGGTGTTTCAGCCATACGCGGAGTTGCGCGGCCCGTTCGTTCTTTGGACATCACAGACTTAGTGACTACTCCACCCATTTCACGCAGAGGAAAAAACTGTGCCAACTCACGGCCAGAACTGGCGCATCCACTAGCTGTAAAAGTTGGCGCAGGAAACCAGGTATTTCCAATTGTCGTCGAGAAATCGAGAGCGGTCATAGTGGTTTCCCCACCAAACTCCACTGGACTTTAGAGCCATCCATTACGGGTCCATCAATACATGAACGGAGCATGGAAACTGTTCCATCTTCATTTGCAACTGGAAGAACACAGGTCATACATACACCGATACCACAAGCCATTGCCTCTTCAACCGCGCATTGATGCACAACGGAAAAAGTGTCCGTGATTTTGGTTATGGCAGACAACATCTGCATAGGTCCGCAAGAATAGACAACGGCGATGTCCAAGTCCTTAATTATCTCGGCTATCGGATCAGTAACTCGTCCGGTTTGTCCCATGGAGCCATCTTCGGTGTAAATGCGCATTGAATTAACGGCGCGTTTGCCCTCCATTGGCGCATATATCTTGGATGCAGTACTTGCTCCGAGCAACATATCGACTCTGCATCCACGGGCATTGAGTACTTCAGCTAATCCAAACAAAGGGGCTGATCCATATCCGCCACCCACTAGTAAAACAGGGACCGGCTCTGTTGGAATTCCAAAAGCTGTTCCAAGGGGTGCGACAATATCTAGAACTACGCCTTCGCCTTGGGCGCATAACCACTTACTACCTTGACCATGTGGTGCGGCAATTATCTCCATCGTTCCACCAAATGTGGAATTAACAGATACGCGTGAGATTGCAAAAACTCGGCGCAGAATCATGCTCGATGTATCCCCGCCAACATTTATCGCAACAAAATTTCCTGGTTTACATACAGAGGCAAGATCACCAACGTTAATGATTATTTGATGATATTGACCAACTCTTTTGTTGCTGACGATAGGGGCAAGTAGCTGGGCCGCACTTTTGTTTATCTGCGACATTTATGCCAACCACTCTTGCAAAGACTTGATGCTGAGCGGATTATTCTGAAGAAATGTGATCGCATCGACGGCAGCGCTAAAACCGGCAGTTGTTGTGATGCAAGGAATAGATCGTTGAACCGCTGCGGTGCGGATCGCCCAACCATCGGCTCGTGTTCCACGACCCACTGGTGTGTTAATTACTAAGGCGATCTCACCAGCATTAATGATGTCTACGATCGTTTTCTCACCCATTGCGCCAGTTCCCTCAGAGTTTTTCCGGACTGGAGTGCACTCTATACCGTGCTTTTGTAGGAACAGTGCCGTTCCATCTGTTGCAAGAATACGGAAACCCAGATCTGAAAATCCCTTAGCTGGTTCGATACCTGTCTCCTTATCTTTGTCGGCCAAGGAGATAAACACCGTTCCAGAAACTGGCAAAGGTCCAAATGCGGCTATCTGACTTTTTGCATAACTTTCACCAAAGGTTGGAGAGATTCCCATTACTTCACCTGTCGAACGCATCTCTGGTCCCAAAACTGCGTCAACGCCTCTTCCATCAGTACGACGGAAACGGTTCCATGGAAGCACCGCTTCTTTGACAGAAACTCCCTTCGCTATTCCATCTCCACTGGCTGGGAGTAAACCCTCTGCGCGTAGCTCAGCGATCGTTGCACCTACTGAAATTCTTGCTGCAGCCTTAGCTAATGGCACACCTGTCGCCTTGCTGACGAATGGAACTGTTCTGGACGCTCGTGGATTAGCCTCGAGCACATATAGTGAATTATCTGCGATCGCGAACTGAATATTGATTAGACCGCGCACATCAACACCGCGCGCAATCTTCTCAGTCGCGATTCTAATTTCAATTCTTTGTTCATCTGTTACGGTCATGGATGGAAGCACACAAGCGCTGTCACCACTGTGAATGCCAGCCTCTTCAATGTGCTCCATCACTCCACCAAGGAAGAGCTCCTGTCCATCAAATAGGGCGTCCACATCTATTTCAATTGCATTATCTAAAAATCTGTCGACCAAAACAGGATGATCCGGGGTTATATCTGTTGCTCGTGTAATGAATCCACCAAGTGCAGCGTCATCATAAACAATTTCCATACCGCGCCCGCCAAGGACAAAGGATGGACGAACCAAAACTGGATATCCTATTTCATGAGCGATATTCGTAGCCTCTAACTGAGAAGAAGCCATTCCAAACTGAGGCGCAGTTAGACCTTGCTCAGCCAAAATATTTCCGAACGCGCCACGTTCTTCTGCCAGATTAATCGCTTCTGGTGAAGTTCCAAGAATTGTCACTCCGTTAGCTTTGAGTCCGGCTGCTAAACCAAGTGGAGTTTGTCCGCCCAATTGAGTGATCACACCTAGCACAGGACCAGCCTGAGTTTCTGCATGAACAACCTCGAGAACATCCTCCAAAGTAAGTGGCTCAAAGTAGAGGCGATTACTAGTGTCATAATCAGTCGAGACTGTCTCTGGATTGCAGTTGATCATGATTGTTTCGAAACCGGCCTCGCGCAAAGTAAATGATGCATGAACACATGAGTAATCAAATTCGATTCCTTGACCGATGCGATTAGGCCCGCTACCTAAAATGATTACCGCCGGTGTTGTTCGCGAACGAACTTCCGTCTCTTCTTCATAACTTGAGTAGTGATACGGCGTGAAAGCTTCGAATTCTGCAGCACAAGTATCAACGGTCTTATAGACAGGTCTTAACCCAAGATGATGCCGTGCCTTTCGCACTTCCTCCTCGGTAACCCCTCGCAAGAGTGCAATCTGTAAGTCGGAGAACCCTTGCATCTTTGCCGTGCGGAGTAGTTCCTTGGAAAGTTCACCAGGTTGAGAAATGACAGCTGCTTGTTCATTAATGATTTCAATCTGTCGCAAGTACCAACGATCAATCTTGGTTGCTTCATAGACTTGCTCAACACTTGCGCCAGCCCACATGGCCTTTTGCACCTGTTGCAACCTATATTCGGTAGGAATCTTCATAGATTGGAGAAGTGATGCCAGTTCAGTCTCAGAAACTATTGGCCAAGAAAAGATTGCCTCTTTTCGTTCAAGAGACCTAAGCGCCTTAATAAGAGCCTCAGAGAAAGAGCGGCCGATCGCCATCGCTTCGCCAACACTCTTCATTGTTGTTGTAAGGCGTGGATCAGCATCGGCAAACTTCTCAAAGGCAAAGCGCGGCACCTTAACAACTACGTAATCCAGTGTTGGTTCGAAAGAAGCCGGGGTCACTTTAGTGATGTCATTTTGAATTTCATCTAACGTGTAGCCAATAGCCAACTTCGTTGCAATCTTTGCAATGGGAAACCCTGTTGCCTTTGAAGCTAGCGCACTTGAACGAGAAACACGTGGGTTCATTTCAATAACAATGATGCGGCCATTGTCGGGATTTACTGCATATTGGATATTGCAGCCTCCCGTTTCAACACCGACTTCTCGGATTATGTCGATCGATAGATCGCGCAACTTCTGATACTCAACATCTGTCAACGTCATGGCAGGAGCTACAGTTATTGAATCGCCCGTGTGGACACCCATAGGATCTAGATTTTCGATCGAACATACAATTACAACGTTATCTTTATGATCACGCATAACTTCCAGTTCATACTCTTTCCAGCCAATTATTGACTCCTCAAGAAGAACTTCCGAGGTCGGACTGTGGCGTAAGCCGGCACCAGCTATTTGACGCAACTCGGCTTCGTTGAAAGCAATTCCAGATCCGAGTCCACCCATTGTGAAGGAGGGACGAACGACTACCGGGTAATTGAGAGCAACGACAGCTTCCATGATCTCTTCCATGGTGTGACAGATTTTGGATTTTGCAGATTCTCCGCCGACTTTTTCAACGATTCCACGGAACAATTCCCGATTCTCGCCGCGATGAATCGCAACCACATCGGCGCCAATTAGGCGCACGCCGTATTTCTTTAGTGTTCCTCGCTCGTATAAACCTATTGCAGCATTAAGTGCCGTCTGGCCACCTAGTGTTGCAAGGACGGCATCCGGCTTTTCGTGGGCAATTATTCGCTCAATAATCTCTGGAGTGATCGGTTCAATATATGTTGCATCAGCGAATTCAGGGTCAGTCATGATCGTTGCAGGATTTGAGTTAATGAGAATTACGCGAATACCTTCAGCACGAAGAACGCGGCAAGCTTGTGTTCCAGAATAATCAAACTCGCAAGCCTGACCAATAACAATAGGTCCGCTTCCGATCACCAAAACACTTTTAATCGTTGTATCAAGACCCATTAGGGATGCACCTTCATTGACATGAGATCGATGAATCGATCAAATAAATATGAAGCATCGTGAGGACCCGCGGCTGCTTCTGGATGGTATTGAACAGAAAATGCAGGTCTATCTAGCAGTTGCAGCCCTTCGACAACACCATCGTTAAGACAAAGATGCGTGACCTCTCCCCGACCAAACACTGTTGAGAACTCAGTATCCGTGGGTGCTTTCACAGCAAAGCCGTGATTGTGAGCGGTAATTTCAACTCTACCTGTGTTCTTATCAATCACCGGCTGATTTATTCCCCGGTGACCAAACTGCAACTTGTAGGTTTCAAAGCCCAAGGCGCGACCAAGGATCTGATGACCGAAACAAATTCCAAAAAGAGGTACTTCTGCAAGTAATAACTCACGAACAACTTCAATCACATCTGTCATGGTCGAAGGATCACCAGGGCCATTAGATATAAAGACACCATCAGGTTGAATAGCCATTATCGCCGCAGCCGTTGAATCAAAGGGCATCACGTGTACTTCAACACCTCGTTCAGCCAGTGCCCGAGGTGTTGCACCTTTTATACCAAGATCCAGTGCTGCGACAGTATATTTCTTCTTGCCAATCGCAGGAGTAACAACGGTATGGTCAGTTGAAACATCTCGTACCAAATACGCACCCGCCATCGCTTCAGCTTTGCGTACCTCGACAACCATTTCCTCGCGAGAAAGTTCTAAACCAGAAAAGATTCCCACTCGCATAGCGCCACGATCACGCAGGTGTCGAGTAATTGCCCGAGTATCAACACCTTGAATTCCCACTATTCCTTGGGCAATCAATTCAGCCTCTAAGTCATTCTGAGCTCGCCAATTGGATGTGACCGACGATGGATTGCGAACAACAAACCCTGCAACCCAGATTTTCTCCGATTCATTGTCTGCGTCATTAACGCCTGTATTACCGATGTGTGGAGCCGTCATAATCACGACTTGCTTGTGATACGACGGATCCGTCAAAGTCTCTTGATACCCCGTCATGCCTGTTTGAAACACGGCTTCACCGAAAGTTTTTCCTGTTGCAGCCCAAGAAGAACCTTCAAAAATTCTTCCATCGTCGAGAACAAGATATGCACTAGTCACTACTTGCCTCCGATCGATGTAATCGTGCCATTGCTATATGTTGCTGTGCCTTTGAAGAAGGTATGTGTAATCACACCTGGCAACTCATGGCCATGGTATGGAGTATTAGATGACTTTGATAGAACTAAATCGCGGTCTACCGTCCATTTTTTCGTTGGATTTATCACAACTAGATTTGCTATTGAACCCACTACTAATGGTTGTCCGTGTTCTTCATATCCACCAATTCGAGCTGGCGCAATCGACATACGATCAGCAACTTGAATCCAATTCATTAATCCCGTCTCAACCATGGTCTTTTGAACGATCGAGAGCGCTGTTTCTAATCCGAGCATTCCAAAGGCTGCCTCTTGCCATTCGCACTCCTTAGATTCTGTTGGGTGCGGCGCGTGATCGGTTGCAACAATATCAATGGTTCCATCCGCCAAAGCTTCGCGCAGCGCGTGCACGTCGGCTTCAGTGCGCAAAGGTGGATTAACTTTAAATACCGGATCGTATGAACTTGCGAGATCATCTGTTAGCAAAAGGTGGTGAGGTGTGACCTCTGCCGTCACATCGATTCCTCGAGCTTTCGCCCAACGAATGATTTCAACACCACCTGCGGTAGTGAGGTGACAAATATGTAGCCGTGATTTCACATGGTCGGCTATTAAGACATCTCTAGCGATTATTGCCTCTTCGGCGATCGCCGGCCAACCTTTTAAACCTAAGCGCGCAGAGATCTCACCCTCATTCATCTGAGATCCAATAGTCATACGAGGATCTTGCGCGTGCTGTGCAATCACTCCCCCAAATTTCTTAATGTATTCAAGTGCTCTTCGCATAACTAAGGGATCTGACACGCAATTACCATCATCGCTAAACACGCGCACACGGGCAACTGAATCTGCCATGGCACCGATTTCAGATAAAGCTTCACCCTTTAGACCCTGCGTAACAGCGCCAATTGGGAAGACATCAAGTAATCCGGCTTCTTGACCTAATCTATAAACCTGCTCAACAACTCCTGCTGTATCTGCAACTGGTGAAGTATTAGCCATTGCAGAAACGGCGGTGTAGCCACCTTTAACGCCAGCGCTACTTCCACTTAAAACAGTCTCGGCATCTTCTCGTCCTGGCTCACGCAGGTGCGTATGAAGATCAACTAGTCCAGGCAAAACTAGGCAATCAATTGCATTGATGACAGTTGTTGCTTCACCTTTAAATCCAGAGCCAACTGAAGTGATTACTCCATTGGAGATAGAGATGTCAGCCTTCTTGCCATCAGGTAATGAGGCGCCCTTGATCAAATAATCTGCTGTCGTCATCTAGTTGCTCCCAACTTCTAAAGCTCCACCAGCGAGCAGAACATACAAAATCGCCATCCGCACACTGACACCATTGGTTACCTGTTCAGTAATTACTGAACGTGCACTATCGGCAACTTCTGCAGAGATTTCCAACCCGCGATTCATTGGTCCTGGGTGCATAACTATCGCCCCTGATTTCATGCTTGCCATTCGTTCGCCATTTAGCCCGAAGTATCGCGAATACTCTCTGGCGTTCGGGAAAAAAAGATCAGACATTCTTTCTTGTTGAACACGCAGCATCATCACAACGTCAACATGTGGAATCACTGCATCGAAGTCATACGAAACAGTTGCTGGCCAGTTCTGAATTCCAACGGGAAGCAATGTTGGCGGTGCGACTAACGTCACCTTCGCCCCTAACATTGAAAGTAATAGGACATTGGAGCGAGCTACTCGCGAATGCAAGATGTCTCCCACTATTGCCACATTAAGACCTGCTAAGTCACTTCCACCCATTCCTAAATGCTTGCGAATAGTAAATGCATCCAATAGCGCCTGACTCGGATGTTCATGAGTGCCATCGCCGGCGTTAACAACACTTCCGGACATCCACTCTGAGTCGGCTAATCTCTGCGCAGCACCTGATGCAGGATGACGGATGACAACCGCATCAGCGCCCATAGCCTGAAGTGTCATTGCTGTGTCTTTGAGAGATTCACCTTTGCTCA
>Ga0315908_10001820_pt1 | contig 15885 bp, 11 predicted proteins | sample LakEriMetagenome_12_FD_203520 | JGI IMG/M metagenome (GOLD analysis project Ga0315908, IMG submission 203520) | Freshwater fungal communities from buoy surface, Lake Erie, Ohio, United States - Buoy 4 MA124 | ecosystem: Environmental > Aquatic > Freshwater > Lake > Lake biofilm | place: USA... | reverse complement strand
CTGAAGCAATTTCCAATCGTTTATTTGGTCCAGGATAACGATTGGGATATCTCTGCAAATGCTGCGGAAACAAGAGCTCAGGATATTTCATATTATGCTAAAGGATTCAAAGGAATTGAAGTAAGAAGCATTGATGGAAGCGATTTTACAGAATCGTATAACTGCATCCAAGAGGTCTTCGAAATTGTTCGCAAAGAAAGAAGACCATTTATAATTCATGCTAAAGTCCCTTTGTTAGGCCATCATACTTCTGGTGTGCGAAAAGAATGGTATCGGGATGATTTGGAGGAAGACGCGAAAGACGATCCGCATCCGAAGTTGAAAAAATTACTGGAAGAGCAAGGATCTGGTTTGGCTTATTTCATAAATACAGAGGCTGATGTTCGGAAATTGGTTGATGCTGATTATGAAAGAGCATTGAATGCCGAGGATCCGGAGCCAGAGAGTGTAACGAATTTTATTTTCGCTCCAACGACAGTTTCAGAAGAAAAAGGGGAACGAGAACCGAGGGGAAAGAAAAAAACGGTCATGGTTGACTCCGCACTTTTTGCAGTTCGAGAAATCATGCAGGCTCACCCAGAGGCGTTACTTTATGGTCAAGATGTTGGAGGTAGGTTAGGAGGGGTATTTCGTGAAGCAGCCACTCTAGCTCAAACATTTGGAGATAACCGCGTTTTTAACACACCAATTCAAGAAGCATTCATTATTGGCTCAACTGTCGGAATGTCTGCCGTAGGTTTAAAACCAATCGTTGAAGTTCAATTTGCCGACTATATTTGGCCGGGATTAAACCAGCTGTTTACGGAGGTTTCACGTTCGTATTATTTATCGAACGGAAAATGGCCTGTGAGTTGTGTCATTCGAGTTCCGATTGGAGCATACGGCTCTGGAGGTCCTTATCATTCATCAAGTGTCGAATCAGTCCTAACAAACATTCGAGGAATAAAAGTGGTTTACCCTTCCACCGGAGCAGATTTGAAAGGATTGATGAAATCTGCGTTCTATGATCCGAATCCGGTGGTAATTCTTGAGCATAAAGGGTTGTATTGGTCGAAAATCCCGGGAACAGAAGGAGCTATGTCTATTGAACCGAGTGACGATTATGTTATTCCAATAGGAAAAGCCAGAACTGTTTTAGAAGCAGATCAAAGTCAAATTGAAGGTGGAAAATCAATTGGAGTAATTACATATGGCCGTGGAGTTTATTGGACTTTGGAAGCAGAGAAAAATTTCCCAGGTCAATTAGAAATTTTAGACCTCAGAAGTTTAAACCCATTAGATCATGAGGCGATGAATACTTTATGCAGAAAACATGGGCGAATTATTATCGTAACTGAGGAATCAATCGAATGCTCCTTCTCACTTGGATTAGCTGGAAGATTGCAACGCGATAATTTTGAGTCATTGGATGCCGCAATTGCTATTGTTGGTTCAACAGATACACCCGCTATCCCGTTAAATTCAACTCTTGAGGCTGCGCTTTTAACGAATGCTGAGCTTGTTACAAATACAATCCATAAAATCTTATCTTATTAGCGCATGCAACGAAAATGAATTTTTTGAAGTCTTAAAAAAAAAATTATGATATTGAGATTATTTCTAGTTGGATTTATCTTTTCCACATTTAGTTTGTTGAGTCAAACGATTTGTAATCAAAATGGAAATTTAGCCATATTTTCAAATTACGATGGTGGTATTGTCACCATTGATGTTGATCAAAACATTCCAAATTTGGTAATTGCAATTTGCACATACGAGCCTGTTCAAGTTACAATTACTGGAGCTTTTGCGGGAAATGTTGTTCAAGTGATCTATGCCGGATTCAATTCCACACAAAACAATGATAATTGCGGACAGGGAAATTTTATTACTAGTATTTCAGGAGTTCCGCCTTCAATAACTTCTATTCTCACAAATCCGCCTGTAGGATATACACCAGTTCACGGAAATGGGGCAGGATCTTGGGGAGGTACGATGATTGGAGCCTCTGGACAATGCGATACGCTAACAAATGCAGGCGGAGCAAATACTCCGGATGAAATCGTTTACTATTTTGAAAATGCGACAAATTCTGATTTGTATTTTCACAATACACAGTATGGTTGTTGGCAAAACAATACCTTAACAATTTCTCAAGGTGGAAACTGTTGTATAACACCTCCAGCACCACCGACGGGTTGTAATCTTGTTTCATCCGTTTCTGTGATTCCTAATTCTGTTTGTGAACCATGCTTTTACAGTGGCCCGCCAATTCTTATCAATGAGTTAATGATTTCACCATCCGTTAACGATGGTTCAATTTCTGGGCCTGGACCTGCTGGCGGAAGGGGTGAATGGATCGAACTTTACAACCCGGATTTATGTGATAGTGTGGATATTTCTTGTTATTACCTAGGAAATTCCACAGCTGAGGGCTCTGGCGGTTTTAGATTACCTGCCGGAACTATTGTTCCCCCTAATGGATTCTGTATGGTGAGAGGAATAAATGTTGATCCCGTTCCTGCTAACCTACTCGTTCAAAACGGAGGGAATGTTGTGGAAGTAATTGTTCCCGGTGAAGTTAACGAGTTAGGAATTTGTTGTGCTGGTACAAGAGTCTGGTTTCCAAATGCTGGAGGATGGTTTGCCTTTTATGATGCAAATGGAAATCCTGTCGATGCTGTGAGATGGGGACCTGGAAATACGGCTTCACTGGCTGGTCAACCTTGTATTTCATCACTTCCCGGATGTTCCAACGGAACGAGTTTACTTAGTTATAATGACATTCCAACTGCTTTGAAATTTTATGCAAGTCCTGCTGATGGAGGAACACATTATGGTCAAACCATTCGAAGGATGCCAGATGGTGGAAGTTGGTCAGGTATTGGTGCTGAAACATACGCCATATGTAATGATCCGAATAATTGTTTAACGGGTTCTTTAATTGGCTATTGTAATGGAACAGGAACTGTAAATGTAACATCAGGAACAGCTCCATTTTCCTATCAGTGGGACGATGATTTGAATCAAACAACCCAAACAGCTACGAATTTGTGTGAAGGGACTTACAATGTAACTGTGACAGATGCGAACAATTGTCAGGAAGTTTATACAATACAGGTAATCACAAATCCGTTTGACTTAACTACCAATGTGCAACAACCAGGATGTCTTCAATCAAATGGTTCAATCAGTATTGATCCTTTTGATGCAAATTACACATACAGCTGGTCGCCAAATGTATCAACCACGAATAGTGCAACTAATTTACCACAAGGATCTTATCAAATTACGATTACACAATTCAATTGTTCGTTTGATACAACAATCGTTTTGCAAAATCCGGTTCCTTTCGAAACATTCTTTCAAATTCAGCAAACGACATGCGGAGAAAATAATGGTTTAATCATCGTCGATAATACGCCGAATAGTTCAGTATATTCTTATACTTGGACACCGGCAATATCAACCTCCAATAGTGCAGTTAACCTTGCCCCTGGATCTTATCAAGTATCTATTTCAGACAACACATGTGCATTTGATACAACTATTACGATTCTTCCAAGTGTTGGTTTAACGTCAACCGCTACAATTTATAATTCTACCTGTCAGCAAGCAAATGGGGCGATTGACATCAATGTTTTTCCTGCTGGTGCATATACATTTACTTGGCCTGCAGGTGTAATTTCAACCATTGACAGTGCGGCTAATTTATCCGAGGGGTCTTATTTGGTTTCATTTACGGATGGAATTTGTATCGGTGATACAACTATCCTCGTTTCAACAACAACTCCTCCAACCGATATAACAACTAACATTACAGCTACACAATGTGATGAAAATACAGGTGAAATTGCAATTGCTGCCACTACAGGAGGAATTTCACCATATACTTATTCTATCAATAACGGGATTTATTCTACCACGCAAGTTTTTGATAGTTTGGCTCAAGGTACTTATTCGATATCGGTTCTCGATGCAAACGATTGTCCATACCAAGAGCAGGTTCTAGTCCCAATGTTTGCAGGGCCAACACTTATTCAAGTTGCTTTGACTAATCCAAATTGTGGTCTGAGTAATGGTGCACTCGTAATAAACGGAACGTTAGGTGGCGCAAATCCCTATTCATATTTAGTGAATGGGGTTATAACTCAACCTTTGGATAGCCTCGTTAATTTGAGTATTGGAACTTATAACTTAAATGTTGTTGACGCCAATGGATGTATTTATAATCAATCCGAATCCTTGGTGATGACAACCGGAGAATCAGTGATTCGTATTCCAAATGTGCTAACGGCAAATGGGGATGAAACCAATGATATATGGAAAATATACACCGAATGTGTTGAAGGCGTGAAATGCGAAATTTTTAATCGCTGGGGAAATAAAATTTACGAATTCGACGAATTGACAGAGGGTTGGAATGGCTCGACTTCAAGTGGCGATGAAGCTGTAAATGGTGTTTACTTTTACAAAGTCACATTCGACCTATTTGGCGACACAGAAAATGAAGAAGTACATCACGGGCACATTACCTTAATTAGATAACACAATTGTTTAAAATGACACTTAAAGAAGTAATTACGGAAGTTGAAAAGTTCCACGATGCATTTGGAATAGAAAATCATTATGAACCTGAAACCAAGCTAACTGATTCAGAGTGTGAATTGCGTTTCAATCTGATGAAAGAGGAAAATGAAGAATATTTAGAGGCAGCAATACGAGGAGATATAGTAGAAATAGCTGATGCATTGGGAGATCAATTGTACATTCTATGTGGCACAATTTTAAGACATGGTTTGCAGGATAAAATTGTTGAAGTCTTTCAAGAAATACAGCGTTCGAATATGAGTAAGCTTGATAAAGAAGGAAAACCAATTTATCGTGAAGATGGTAAAGTAATGAAGTCAGAGCTATATTTCAGACCAGATATCAAGTCGATTTTAAATCAAAAATAGTTATTCACTTTTGAATCTTTATTATTTCCGAAGGCACTTGAAAATCATTTATTGGACTTGATTAGATTTGTTCATCAAGCAATTTTTAAGGAATGGGAATTAGTAATGATTTATCAATATATTTTAGTCCAGTAAGTATAGAGGGGCAATGGAATGAGGATCAAATAGGCTCCAAAATATATTCTTACCAAACTGATTTTCCTGAATTAAGCCGAAAAGGTTATGCCTTGATTTATGTGCCTGAATTCAGAGGTGATTCAAACGTTCATTTTGATTCACCTTTGCCGGATGACTTTCGAAAAGAATTTTATGCATTGAATTGCGGAAGCCTATGGCAACAAAATTTTTATGATTTGGGTACCATTCTTCCAGGTAACGAATTGAAGGATACGCAACACGCAATAAAAACTGTTGTTCAGGAATTAAATCGATTACAAATTATTCCTATTCTCGTTGGGGGAAGTCAAGATTTAACGTTGTCAATGTATGACGCATACAGTAATCTTGAACAGTTGGTAAATATTTGCACGATTGACGCTGCGCTCGATTTAGGATCACCTGATCAAGATGCTTCCTCGAACGCCTATATAAGTAAGATCCTCGTTCAGCGACCGTGTCATTTGTTTAATTTAGCCAATATTGGGTTACAAATCCCATATGCTGGCGCGAAGGAATTTGAACTTTTCGAAAAGTTGTATTTCGATATTTGTAGGCTGGGGGAATTTAATGCGGATTTCAAAAAAGCAGAGCCCCATTTGCGAAACGCAGATCTTATAAGTATAGATTTTACGTCAATCAAGGCCTCCGAGTTGTTGTTTAAACAAGGGAATCCAAACGGATTCTACGCCGAACAAATTTGTCAAATAGCAAGATATTCCGGGATGTCAGATAAGGTTTCTTCCCTAGGCATCTTCAATTATCAAAATCTTACTGACGTCAGTAATAAATTACTTGCTCAAATCATTTGGTATTTTATCGATGGAATTGAAAATAGGACCGGAGATTTTCCAATGGGAAGTAAAAAAGATTATGTGAAATTTACCGTTTTCATTGAGGAATCGGGACATGAAATCGCATTTTACAAAAGCAATAAATCCGCACGGTGGTGGATGGAAGTCCCATACCCGGCAAAAGAAGGATCTAAATACGAACGACACCACATGGCTCCATGTGACCGCGAGGATTATGATAATGCCATGAAGAATGTCATTCCCGATTTGTGGTGGAAAACCTATCAAAAATTGGTCTAGCTATTTTCAACCAATATTTTTAGAAAATTTTTATTAATTCAATAAAATTCCTTATTTTAGCGACCTAAATTGGCGTTTATTAGCGTTGATTTTGAATGAATTAGCTAAGTTAATTAAACCATATTATGTTGAAAAAGAACTATTTAGCTCTGTTTGCGATGCTCTTTTGTTTGAAAATTGTAGCACAGCAAGATAAACTAATTACGCATTTTATTTACGATAAAATGAGTATAAATCCTGGTAAAACAGGTGTGGATATGTATAATTCCATTTGTGCCACATCTATTTATAGAAATCAATGGGATAAAGTTAATGGGGCTCCTAACTCAGCTATTTTAAATGTTGAAGCCAATTTATCAAAGTTTTTTCCAGGAGGAGTAGGTCTTGCTTTCTATCATGACGCTATCGGTTTTGCACGTCAAAATAATTTATTACTTAACTACTCATACCCTATTTCAATTGGAAATAATGGAACTTTAGGTATTGGAGTTGGTGTAGGAATAATCAACTATGGAATGAATCCAGAGTGGGTTCCGCCATCAACAATGAATGACCCAGATCTTCCTCAGGGATTTGCGGCAACTAACCTGGATGCTAATTTTGGTTTGTATTACAGTGGTAAGGATTTTAACGTTGGATTTTCAACCACGCATTTGAGTGAAACACTTTTAAAGCAATCAGTAACCATTGGAGGGACGACGTTTGATCAGAACTATCAAACTGCAAGACATTACTACTTAATGGGTGGTAAAACCTTTAGAAAAACATTAGGTGGAGATATCGATGCGCAGGTTTTGCTTCGAACGGATTTGGTTAAATTTTCTGCGGATATCAATGCACGTTACATTTATTCTCTAGAGGGGGATAAACAAATATATGGCGGTATGACAGTGAGAACATCAGATGCCTTTGCAATCATGGTTGGATACACGCCAATTAGTAACTTGACTATAGGCTATTCATATGATTTAACTTTAAACAAACTCGCTAACATTTCAAGAGGATCTCATGAGATGGTTGTGAAATATTGTATGTTTTTGAAAGACAAACCGGTTCCGTCGGCAAGACACCCGCGTTGGCTATAATTTTAATTGAAAGTGTAACCATTTTAATAGTTCTCTCGTTATACCGAAAACTCATTATCCTGTAGCAAAGTTGATTTGGAGAATGAAAGAACAAAAAATAATAAAATGAAAAAGTTATTAGGTTTATTAGTTTTACTTCCATTGCTATATGCATGTCCGACTGTAGAAGGTAATTTAGTTGGAGTTAAAGGAAGAGATGTTTTCGATCCAGATATTTTGGGGCCGGGTAGATTACCAGTTGGAATGGTATATGTCAAATCTGGAGCCTATCAATCAGGAAGCGATGATGAAGACATCATGGGTGTTTTCACAGCGCAAAAGAAAACGGTTTCTGTGCAAGCCTTCTATATGGATGCCACTGAAATTTCCAATAACGAGTATCGTCAGTTCGTTCACTGGGTGCGTGATTCAATTGCCCGTGAAAAACTTTACAGAAGAAGTTATGACGAAGATGCTGAGGATTGGGTAAATATTAATGAGGATAATTTCTTCAAAGAGCCTTATAGAACACTTATGGACATGGGTTCGGATGTGCAAGGAGGAAATACACCATTTCAACTTTTGATGGATAGCACCAATAATTCAGAGGTTGATAAGACCATTTTAACTATCATGGGTAATTACGGTGGAGGAAAAAAGAAAAGCGGTAAATCAACTTTAATTAACGGTTATTCATATGCTCCTGACAAAAAGACTCAAAATCAACCACAAAGCAGAAATGCAGGCATCGTAATGACGGAGGAAGAAATTAGAGGAATTTTCCAGCAATATTCAAATAATCCAAAAAAATCATCTGGAAAAAAAGGAGCTGGAGCTCCTGATAAGACTGCAGCTAAAGGTGGCGGTAATTCGAAAGTTTCTTTTAATCAAGGTGGTAGAATTGAAAATAGAAAGTATTTTTCATTGAATTGGGAGAAACCGATAGACTATGAGGATGCAGAAACAGCATTTATATTGTCTGATATGTTCTACAGTGAATCAGAGCGTTTTTACAACCGAAGAGAGATAGATACACGACTTCTTTTCTTTGATTACTACTGGATTGATTATAAAGAAGCTGCACGCAGAGGTAAGATACAAACTAAAAGTGTAGATGCGCGTAAAACATATGGTTACGGAAATTTAGATGCAAATGCAAATGATCCATTAAATCAAAGAAGCAGAAGAGAACCACTTTCTAAAGATTACAAGAAGAATGATTTCCATCGTGCAACACTAGATCAGAATGGACAGAATGTTTGGTTGGATACAACTATTTTTGCGAAAGGCAAACAATGGGGAGATGTGGCACCAGGTGATCCTATTGATAAAAATCAATATTCAGTAAATGACACAACACACATCAAACAAACAATTCTTGAAAATCCAGGACAAGATTTGGATTTAGGTTTCACAAACAGTAAAGGACAGCATAATGCAATACGTGGGCATACAGATAGAAGCAGGTTTGTTGTTAAAGAAAGAATTAATGTATATCCTGATACGCTTTGTTGGGTAAGGGACTTTACTTACTCGTACCATGAGCCAATGACTCAAAACTATTTTTGGAATAATGCTTACGACAATTATCCGGTAGTTGGAGTAACATGGAATCAGGCAAAAGCGTTTTCGGTTTGGAGAACACAAATCTTCCATTCTTGGTTGATGAATAATGGAGATATGTATGTGAATGATTTTAGACTTCCAACAGAGTCAGAGTGGGAGCGCGCAGCACGCGGTGATCTAGACATTTCTCAATACCCTTGGGGTGGTCCTTACATTCGAAATTCAAGTGGATGTTTCTTGGCGAACTTCAAGCCTTTGAGAGGTAGATACTTCGAAGACGGAGGTTTCCATACCGTAAAAGTTTATTCATACAACCCGAATGGTTTTGGATTGTATTGTATGGCAGGAAACGTTGCTGAGTGGTGTTCAACCGCTTTCGATGAGTCACAATATGAATTTGGTCACGATATGAATACAGATTATGATTATCAGGCAAAAGATGGTGATGCACCAGTGAAAAAACGTAAGGTTATCCGAGGAGGATCTTGGAAAGATATCGGTTATTACTTAATGAATGGTACAAGAACCTACGAATATCAGGATACTGCAAAATCCTATATCGGTTTCAGAAATGTAATGACACATCTTGGTAGAGGAGGAAGCGACTTGGATCAAGAAAATGGAGAAGAAATCCAAAGTGACATCCAATTAAAATAGTAAATCAAGTTCAAGTAATAATAAATCAAAGTTTAATTTTTAAAAATCAAAAGTTATGAGTGGTAAAGGTAATTGGTTGGCAAGTAAAAGGGGTAAAACCGCATTGAAATGGTTCTTTGGATGGGGTGCGGCAATTGTAATCCTTGGGGCATTATTTAAAATTCAACATTATAAGGGTTCCGATATTATGCTTCCAGTAGGTTTAATTTTAGAGGCTGTTATATTTGTTGTAATGATTTTCGTGCCCGATCATCCAGAATATGATTGGGATAGAGTTCATCCGATTTTATCTCCAGATTTAACACCTGAGCAGTTGCATGAAATGATTGAAAATGGAACCGGTGTCGCTGGTGGTGGCGGCGGAGGTTCTAACGCTGATGCGGTTGTTAAACAATTACAGAATGCTGGTATTGATGATGGTTTGCTTGCCAACTTGAAAGAAGGCATGACGAAACTTGCCGATAATGCCAAGTCTTTGGGTACTGTTTCTACGGCTGCTGCTGCAACAGAAGATTATGTAAAAAGCTTAAATTCAGCATCCAAAAATTTGAATGATTTGACAACGCAATATTCAGAATCCGCAAAAGCTATTGCTGGAATTGCTGGAGACGGTCAAGGTAATTTTGGTGCCGAAATGCAAAAATTGGGAGATAACTTGTCTGCATTGAATAACGTGTATGAATTACAATTGAAAAGCAGTCAGGATTATTTGTCTAGCTTGAACTCAATGAGTTCATTACAAGATAGTATTAAGAATATTATGAACGACCTTGCATCTTCTGCAAAAGATACGCAAGTTTATCGTGAGAATATGGCCTTGTTATCTCAAAACTTAACTGATTTGAATAACGTTTACGGCAACATGTTAAGAGCCATGAAAGGTTAATTGTAACCGATTTTAAATTTAGTGTTAATTATTAAAATTTAGAAATTATGGCAGGTGGTAAGGAAACCCCGAGACAGAAAATGATTGGTATGATGTACTTGGTACTCATGGCGATGTTGGCCTTGAATGTATCTAAAAGTATTATTGATGCCTTCGTAGCGATTGAAGAGAACATTCAAATTGCGAATCAAAATGAGTTTGGAAGGGGAAATGAGAAAAGAAATGAAATAGTTGAGAAAGTCAATTCAGGAGATACTCCAGATATTAAAGCGAAAGCAAAAAGACTTCTTGCAGAGATTGATAAAATAGACAAGTTAACGGCAGAGCAAATTCAATATATAGATGCCTTAAAACTTGAAATCCTTTCTGAAATAAAGGAAGATGAAGCCTTATTAAAAGAAGGTTTGGAGAAAGATGGATTTATAATAGCAAAGGACTTTGATCCTAAGAATCCTACCAAACCAATTCGTTTTCGTGTTGCCAAAGTTCAGAATAAGGACAAGTATGACGAAGTTATGCGTATCATGGGAATTACCAATTCTACTGAAAAACCTGAACCATACTCTTGTGTAAGCAAGTTTGCAAAAGGTAAAAAAGGAGGATTGGAGCTTTGGAATCGATTACAAAGTTTTAGAGAGAACATTTGTAAAATTGTTGTGGAATCATCTTCAAATGACTCAGTAAAATATAAGTTCGTTGACACAAAAATTAACAAATTTGAGGACCAAGATGACTTAAAGAAACAAATTTTGGAGTTATATAAATCAAAAAAATGGCAAATCCATCAATCAGATTCGGCAGTCGTTATGGATACTTACATTGCCCTTTCCAAAAATGAGATGGTACCAAATGAGCACGAGGAAGGCCAAATGGAACATTGGATTGGTAAAACCTTCAACCATGCTCCTGCGGTAGGTGCACTTGCATCGTTGTCAAGTTTGCAAAAGGAGATTTTAACTGCAAGAGCAGATGCTATTTCTGTAATTCGTTTAAGAATTGGTGGAGGAGATTATAGCTTTAATGCAATTAGAGCTTTAGCAACTCCGAAATTTGCAGTCGTTAATCCAGGTGATGAGATTGAGATTGAAGTTTCAATGGCAGCATACGATACGGATAAACAGCCTGATATCAAACCAAATCAAGGTACGCTTAAAGGTAACCCGGCAAATGGGGTTGGGGTTGTAACAGCTCGTGCTACAAATGGCAAAATGGAATTTACAGGAACAGTAGCAATTACAAATAAATTTGGTAAACAGCGAATAGAGAATTATTCAACTGTTGTCCAAGTAGCTGCCGGAGGTGGTGCCTTAGAAATGCCAGAATATTTGGTTCTTTATCAAGGTTACGACAATTTTGTTGTTCCTTCATTGTCTGGAGCTCTTGATGCGTCATTAACTGCTACAGGATGTAGTGTTACAAAAACGACAAGAGATGGTAAAAAAGGCTATATAGTTAAGCCAGGAGCTGGTGTGAAATCTGTAACCATGACAGTTACTGGTAAAGGAGGAAATGGTAAACCTATCAAAGGTATTTCTAATACTTACAAAGTGAAGAGATTCCCTCAGCCTGTTGTTAAAGTGAGCACTATTTCTAAAAGTATGGGGCAAACGATAACTGCGGGTCTCCCTGGAGATTCACCATTGCGCGCACCAAATTTTGTTGTGAAAAGTGTTGAGTTATTGTTAGGAGATAATAATCCTACCTTTTCTGCAAATGTTCCAGGAAGTGCGGTTCAGAAGTTAAAGGTCAATAAAAAAATTGGAATTTCAGTTGTGGTGTTTAACCCGATTACAAAGACTACTGATGTTGTATCTGGTGAGTTAAAAATTACTAATTAGATGATTATGAAAGCGCGTGTTTTATTTTTTTTGATTTTTGCAAGTTCTTGTTTACTTGCACAGGGAGTAGATAATTCCAATAGGGGACCAATTAATGTCTTAGGCAATGGTGTCGTTGATGGTGTGGTTCTGAAGGAGGAACTACCCGTTAGATCAAAAATCGAATATGAACATGTGCGAGAAGCAGATTATGTATGGTCTAAAAGGGTATTTTCAAGAATTGATAGAAGAGAAAAAATAAATCATATTATATTTTTTCCAGATGATTTTTTTGAACCTAATAGCTATGTTTTTCCTAGTTCTCCTGAAAATATAGATAAAGGAGGGTGGATTAAACATCAAGAGCGATTTTCACTTTGGACTGTTATCATGAAGCATATTATGCTGGGTGATTTACAGGTGTTTGAAGTTTCGGATACAAACTTTACCTTGATTGAAGACGGATATCAATTTAAGTACCCAATTGTCAAGAACGGTAAAAATGATTTTTTTGATAATCCAAAATATCGTAATAGGGCGAGTAGAAAAATAAGTTATGGGTCCTCCGGTGAACCTTGGAAATATGAGGTTACTCCAGAAGGTGAAGATGATCCTGTAGAGGTAACACTTTTAAGGGATGATGATAATGAAACATATGACGCATGGTTAGAGAGATTAACTACACAGGGTGCTGATGCGCAAAAAGGACCTGAACTATATCAGGTGTTGAAAAATGTCGATCAGACCAAATTAAGAACACAGTATGACAACGCTAAAGGTGGCTCACCTGTGAAATTTCCTGATAATTTGCAATATATAAATTCGGCTTGTATTACGGCATATAATATCAAAGAGGATTGGTTTTTTGATAAGGAAAGATCAATTTTGGACAGAAGAATTATTTCCATAGCTCCTGTGGCTAGATTAAAGCCTTTAGAACCAGAAGCAATGGAGACAGATGGAATTAATCGATTTAGTTCATTAATAGGTGTTGACAGAAGAGGCAATCTAATCGACGGAAAGGGAGATCCTTATTTAGGTAATGTTATTGAAAAAGAGCTTTTTTGGCTTTATTTTCCTGAACTTCGTGATGTGATTGTGAATTATTACACTTACAATGATAATTCTGATTCTCAATGGATGTCCTTTGATGATTTGTTTTGGAAACGAAAGTTTAGTTCAACAATCTATCGCGTATCTGACAAATTCGATCGTGAAATTGAAGATTACAAATACGGTGTAGATGCGCTTTATGAAGCTGAACGAATCAAAGACGATATCAGAACATGGGAAATTGATGTTTGGAACTATTAAAAATCTAAACAAATAAGTTCATAAACCCTGTCATTAATTTGGCAGGGTTTTTTGTTTACTTTTGTTCTATGAAGTGGATTGGAGAGCGAATTTCTTTTGTTGATGAAAAAACCAAAACAACCATTGTCATTGAACCAGATAGAAATTTCTGGATTAACGGAATGATGGGTGCATGGCTTGCAATGTGGTATACAATTGGAGGAATCGTTTTATGGGCTCTTCTCTCACTTGGTTTAAAAAAACAAGAAACGATTATTCTAATTGTTTTTCTTTCATTTTGGATTTATTATGCTGTAAAAGTAACACGTTCATTCCTATGGCTGATGTATGGAAAAGAACTGATAAAAATTGATGAAACATCTTTTCACTTTAAAAAATCCATCAAATCATTTGGAAAATCGATTCCTTATTATTTTGAGAACATAAAGAGTTTGACGCTTAGAATTCCTGAAAAAAATTCAATTCAGGTGGTTTGGGAATCTTCTCCATGGGTAAATGGTGGAGAACGAATTACTTTTGAATATTTCGGAAAAGAAATTAGCTTTGGTAGAAAGTTGAATGAAAAGGATGCGAAACTTCTTTTTAACTTAGTAAGCAAACGAATTACTGAACGCAATCGAAAATAATATGTACGGAGAAATTAAAAATTATTTAAGTAACGAATTAACCTCCATTGAAGACAATGGGTTACTAAAACGAGAACGAATCATCGTAACCCCGCAAGGTGCAAACGTAAAAGTTTCTACGGGTGAAGATGTTGTAATTATGTGTGCCAATAACTATTTGGGGCTTTCCTCGCACCCGGAAGTTATTCAAGCCGCAAAAAATGCGCTAGATACTCACGGTTATGGAATGTCTTCCGTTCGATTTATTTGCGGAACACAAGATATTCACAAGGAACTAGAACGTAAAATCGCTGAATTTTACGGTACTGAAGATACAATTCTCTATGCGGCTGCTTTTGACGCGAATGGCGGTGTTTTTGAACCACTTTTCTCCGATGAAGATGCAATAATTTCCGATGAATTAAACCACGCTTCAATTATTGACGGTGTTCGTTTATGTAAAGCTCAGCGCTATCGTTACAAACATTCTGACATGAATGACCTAGAGGCGCAATTAATCAAAGCGCAGGATCAGCGTTTCCGAATTATCGTTACAGATGGCGTTTTTTCCATGGATGGTGACATCGCTAAAATGGATGAGATTTGTGCACTTGCTGATAAATATGATGCGTTGGTAATGACAGATGAATGCCACTCAGCTGGTTTCATTGGAAAAACTGGAAGAGGAGTTCCAGAATATTACGGTGTTATGGATCGCGTTGATATCATTACCGGAACCCTCGGAAAGGCACTTGGAGGCGCAATGGGCGGTTATACAACAGGTAAAAAGGAAATTATCGAGATGCTGCGCCAACGTTCTCGTCCATACTTATTTTCAAATTCATTGGCTCCCGCGATTGTCGGTGCGTCTATCAAAGTTTTCGAACTGTTGAGCTCTACTACCGAATTACGTGACAGACTTGAAGAGAATACAAAATATTTCAAGGACAGAATTTTAGCTGCAGGATTCGATATCAAACCTGGGGATTCTCCAATCGTTCCTATTATGCTTTATGATGCGGCGCTGTCTCAGAAATTCGCAGATTTATTATTGAAAGAAGGCGTTTATGCAATCGGTTTCTTTTACCCGGTTGTAGCAAAAGGACAAGCACGAATTCGCACACAAATATCTGCTGCGCATACAAAAGCTGACCTTGACAAAGCAATTAATGCCTTCGTAAAAGTTGGTAAAGAACTAGGAGTTATCTAATAAGAAGATTAGCGTTAAACTAATCTTCCCATTTTACTTGAAATTCCAATTCGTGAGAACCCTCACTACGTTCGTGTTCAATTGTGAAACGAGCTCGATCAGGAACATAAATTGCTTCACCTGCAACTGAGATACGAAAGTTCTCATTCTTCTCAATGCTATCAGCTAAGCGACGAAGTTTACTTACGAATTCTTCCTTCGAATAACTTTTTTCAATATCACGATCTTCCATTTTTTTAATATTATAATTTTAAACTATACAATTACCAAATTTTCACTCTTTTCTCGGGAGCCAAATACAATGAGTCGGTTTTCTTCACGTTAAATGCCTCATAGAATTCAGGCACATTACGCACAACTCCATTAATTCTGAATTTTGAAGGCGAATGCGGATCAGATGCCACCTGAGCTCTTAAAGATTCTTCACGTTCCTTGTTCAACCAAACTTGTGCCCAACCAATCAATACGCGCTGAGATCCGGTGAAACCATCCATTTTTGACGCTTCCTTTCCGTTTAGACTTAATTCATAGGCTTTAATGGCAATGCTCAATCCACCTAAATCACCAATATTCTCACCA
>Ga0315908_10001818_pt1 | contig 15890 bp, 3 predicted proteins | sample LakEriMetagenome_12_FD_203520 | JGI IMG/M metagenome (GOLD analysis project Ga0315908, IMG submission 203520) | Freshwater fungal communities from buoy surface, Lake Erie, Ohio, United States - Buoy 4 MA124 | ecosystem: Environmental > Aquatic > Freshwater > Lake > Lake biofilm | place: USA... | reverse complement strand
AGCGAGTTTAGCTTAAGGAAAAGATGGAATGATAGATGTTGAGAAGATGAAAATAAAGCAAGTAGCAAAAAAGGAGCAAGTAGCTTGAGCAGTAGAGGATTATTTGTTGTTTGTGGTTAGAGATAATCGAAGAGCAATTGAGTTAGCTGCAGAGTGTACTTAGTTGTATAGTTATCAAGATTGGTGGTGGAAAGAAAGATTGGCAAGAGGATATTTCCGTCTAGGTATGTATAAGGAGGCTGAATAGTAATTACTCTCCATTATTCGTCAAGTCTAAGTTTTTAGTTCTGATCCTCTTCTAATTGAGTCATCTCCTAAACTATCAGTTAATATCTCCAACTATATTCTTCTTAGCAGAGTATATCTTAGACTTGATTAACCTAATAGTTCTCTTAATATCCTTCAACTTGCATTAGAGTTCTTCGGACTCTCCAACAGTTAACTTAATCTTGAAGTAGCCAGAATTCATGATCGTATGTTGAACATCAACACTTCAGTTGAATTCTATAGGAAGGTATTATAGATGGATAGTACCAATTTAGAATCCTTAGCCTGCATAGCTAATTATCACTTCCAAATTCAACAATATGAAGTGGCTTTTAGATTCTACAAGAGACTTTTGTAACTAGGTATAAATAACAGTTCTGAGTTATTTAACAATTTGGCTTTATGCTGCTTTTTTAATAGTCAATATGATTTATTCTATAACTGTATTGAGCAAGCATTGTAACTGGCAGATAATGATGTCCTTAGAAGTGATATTTATTACAATATTAGTCATGTATTCATTTAGATTGCAGACTACACCAAGGCTTACTAAGCTCTTCAATTAGCTGTTAGTTTTAATCCCAATAACTCAATCGCTCTTAATAACTTGGCCGTCTTAGAAAACAAAAGGAATAACGCTTCTCAAGCAAATTATTATCTTCAATAAGCAATCAGAAACGACTATTATCAATATCAGTCACTTTTTAATTTAGCTCTTTATTTTTATCAACACTCCCAGTATCAGTCTAGCATTAATTACATCCAATAGTCTCTTGATATCAATCCCCATTTTAAATAAGCTTAACAAATGCTCATTTTATTGCAAAATACTATCGCATTTTAGCATATTTGATTCTTTATACTTATTTTCTTATTTAACTATGAATTAATTCATTATTTTATTCTTATATTTTAATTTATATAAATATTTATTAATTCAATAATATATTAATGTAAAACCTAAAATATAAAAAAAAAATTAAATAAAATCAAGAATCTTGTCCTAAAATTTCTCTTTAAAATATTCTATTACCCAAAATATAAATATAATAATAAAAAATCTAAAATAACATAATGACTTTAAATAAGTCTTACTAGAGATAAGATAATTAAAAATAATTATCAGAATATAAAAAATCATAATAAATTAATAATACTATTATGGATATTAAATAAGTTTAAATCAATAATAGCAATTATTCTCAAAGATATAATTATGATTTTATTTTTAATGAGTTTTAACTCGAATAAAATTCAAATGATTATCAAAATTATAAAAATAATTAAGGTCTTTTATCATACGATTATTCTAACAATAATAATTAAAACAATTATCAACATATATTTAATAATGATGTATTTCAAAATAAACCTTTATTTTAAAAAATAAATTGAAAAATTTAATAATAAGATTATAATTTAAATTAAAAATATTATAATTCTATATTAAATATTTAATAAAATTAATAAATATCAATACCTAATTAATTTCAAGCATAATATAATTTAAATTTTAATTAATAAAAGTTAAGTTTAAAAAATTAAAAAATAAAAAATAAAAAAGCAAATACTATTGGATAATAACAAAAAACAATATAAAATCAAAACACTTATAATTTAACCTAAATAATTAACATGAAAGAATAAATCAATTTACCAAAAAAAAATTAGAATAAATATAATTTTAGTAATATAAATGAAAATAAAATTAATAAATAAAATAATACTAAAGATTAAGTTTAATTAAATGAAACTAAAAGTCTCAAAAAATAGATTAACAACATATTTATAAAAAAATATTTCTTTGGGGGAAATAAGAAAAAATAATAAAAAAGTAATAATATTTAATTAATATTAAATAAGGTTCTTTTATATTCAAAGAAGATTAGATATCAAATATTAACTTAAATTAATTAATTGATAGTAGTGATTAAAAGGATATTAATAAATATAGTAAATAAATAAAAACGTTAAATAATTCCATAAATTCATTAAATAATAAAGACTATTCTAATGCAAGTTTTAATAAATCGACTGAAAAAAACAAGAAGAATAGTCTAAAAAATATTTAATAATATGATTAAAAAAATAATTAAATTTATTCTAAAATTTTAGAATAAATAAATAATGTTGATTTATAAAATAATTTTAGTAAAAATGTTTCAAATAATAAATAGAAAATAATTAATATGTTAAATTAAAATATTTAAGTTTTAACCTTCAGATAAAATATAAAAAAAAATTAATAGTAATTTAGTTAAAAATAAAATGATAAAAGTTAAAACAAAATTAATTAATCATAAGAAGATTAATTAAATTAATCAAAATAAAAATTAATACCTATTTTAAATTTATTATCGTTTCGCCATAAATAATAAAATTAATAAAAATGATAATCCTAATAATCATTTTTATAAAATAAAAGTAATGAAGATATAAATTTTAAATTATAAAATAAATTTGATGAAGTTAAAAATCAAAACAAGAATTAAGAATTGGAAAATAAATTTGATAAGACAAAAATTTAAAAATATTCATAATCAAAATAAGAATAATAAGAATAAAATTTATAAATTTATAATTATTAAAAAAATTAATAAATTTATAATTAATAACACTTATAGTAATAATTTAATTAATAAAATAGCCAATTTAATGTAAGTTTATAATCATCTAATAAAAAAATTTTAAATTTAATCTTAAATAATTAATAAAATCAATAAAACAGTAGTCACTCTATTTCAGATTCCGATTTCTTTAATGGCAAAACAAATATAAAAATTAAATTAAGATCAGAAAAATTTGTCGCTGATAGTTCTTAAGATTTATAATCAATTAATTTTTATAAAGATTAATAATAAAATAATTAAAGTAATAAAAAATTATATAGATTATTAACAAGTTAATCCAATTAAATTTAAAATAAAAAGCGTATAAATACTTTTATCAGATAACCGATAATTAAAATAAATAAAATTAATTCATGTAAAAATTTAAAAACTTATAATTTAGTTTAATTACTGGAATAATAAGAATAAATAAAAATTAAATAAATGTAAAAAAAAATAAAAAAGATAAATTATAAAAAGGTGAATAGAGTTAAAAATTAAACTAATTTTAAAAGATACTTTTAAATTAAAAAGTAAACATTTTTATCGTCATAAATACTATTTAAAGAGGATAGTAATGTAGATGTTTAAAATATTTTTGATTTTGATAAAAAGTTTGATTATTATTAAGATGCTAAATTTTAAAATATAAATAAATATGAATATTAAGAAATTAAATAATTTGAAAAAAATAAAAAAAATAAAATGGAAAATATCATGTTAAAATAAATAGATAAATAATTAAATTTAATATGATTATTTTAATCTTAATATCATATTAGTACAAATTTAAATATTAAAAAAGTTTTAGATAATTTAGACAGAATAAGTGTAGGATAAATTTTATTTTAAAATAAATTTTAATCCAAAGAATTTCATTAAGTTAAAAATAAAATTTTGAAATAATAAAATTATCAAAAATTCATAAGCTTAGATATAATTTAAAATAATTAAATTCAAGCAAATAAAATAAGTTGGACTCAAAATATATTTGAGATATAGTAATTAAATTATCAGAATAAATTTGCGTAATAATTTAAATATATTTATAATAACTTTAAAGAAAATGAAAATAAAATTTTATAAATATCTAATATTAAAAATATGATTATTTAAAGTTAGTTTTCTTATAAATTTTTAAAAAATATAATATTTTACTATTATAGAGATCAAATAAATTAAAAATAAATTAGTTAAAATGATTAATAATAAATACTAATAGATTTGATAATATATCTCTTCCTAATAATTATTATAAATGATATAAATTTGAAAACATAAAGATTTAAAAATTTAAACTAATATTTTTTTGTTAATAATGATGTTAATATAAATAAAAAAAGTAATAAATTAATTAAAAGAAGGTAAATATTCAAATTTTTTTTCTAAGAATAATTATCTTTATAAAAGTAAAATTTATTTGATACAAAAGTAAAGAATTTCAAAAATAATCTTTTATTGTAATACGAATATTATTTAAACCATATTAATTAATATGGAGAAGATGAGAGTTGTCATGAACATATAAATAGCTATATTTAAGATTTAAATTTAAAACCCTCAGACATTAATTTGAATTCTATTTAATAAAATTCCTAATTGTAATTAATATAATTTATTTATAATATTATAAATTTAAAGATAAAAATATTTAGTTATTTAGTAAATAAAGATTAAATCATTTAAAATAAATCCTAAACTTATTTTTATCAATTTTTAAGAATTAAATAAAAATAATATAATTCATAATAAAGTTATTATGTAGTAATTAAAAATTCTTGGAAAAATAAATGAGTGAATTATTAAAATAATTAAGAAATTTATTAATTAAGTTAAAAAAAAGTAAAAAAAAAAATTTTTATTTTTAATTTATTAAGAATATTTTTTTGGATATTTTGAAGATAAAATTAATTAATGAATCTTTAATGATTGATATAGATTTTTGAATAAAAAGGAAACTAAATAAATTTAAGTAACATTATAAAATATAAATTAATTTTAAAATAGGGATAATTGATTGGTTTAATGTTTGAAAAGTAAAAACCTAAAATAAATAATTGTATTAAAAAAGTCATAAAATAAATATAAAATAATAAGAAAAAAATTAAGATATATTAAAAATACAATACAATTTAAATTTTTAACAACAAAAGTATAATTTAGATAAATAAGACATAAAAATCCTATTCTTAATGTGAAATAAATAATTATAAAAACACTTCTAAAATTTATTAAAATAATTATACAAGTATAAAATATTAACAAATATAAGATTTAAAAAATAATAAAAGATATAAATACTTTAATGAAAAGAATTGTTAAAATAATATAATCTAATAAGATATAATAAAAGAATAAGAATAAGAAAAATTACAATAATAGAAAAATAAAGATGTTTAGCGAATTAAAAAAATCAGATAAAGTTTGAAAAATTTGTAATAAATAATATAGGAAAACATGATAAATAAAAATTAAAATTAAAATTTCATGAAAAAAAACGATGATGATAATGAATAAATAAAAGAAAATTAGCATATTAAATTAAAAGATAAGTTTTTTAATCTGAATTAAAAATTATAAAATGCAATAATTTTAACAAAAAGAGATTCAATAAATTAGATAAACCTTAATAATTATACAGAAATAAAAAATAGCAATAAATAATTATTATATTAAAGTATAAAAAAGTAAAATTGGCATAATAAATACTTTGATATTTTTGTATAATATATAAAATTTGACAGGACATCAACAGTATTTTAATATTTTAAATTTTAGTTTATAGATAATATTAAATATCTCACTCCTGAGATTCTTAACTTACAGGACGAAAATGGAAATACCTTATTACATCTTGCTTCACAAAATAACAACATTTAAATCGTTAATGAAATATTATAGTTGAAACCCAATATATATATACATAATGTATTTATTTTATATAATAATATTTTAGAATTAAGGATTTACTGCGTTTAATTTAAGTTTAAAATACAAAGCATATAAAATTGCTGATATTTTGTATTAGTTTAAAATAGATGAAAAAATAAGTAGTATGGAAATTTTAACTAATCAAGAATGTAAATTTCCTCATTTATTTAAATGAAATAATAATTATAATTTTAAAAACAAATATAAATTATTGTTTATCAATTTATTTTTATAAATATACCTTTTAAAGATAATTATATTATTATTTATACATCTTTCAAATTTTTTATGTATTATATAAAAAAATGATATGTCTTTAATAATGTATCATTATTTAAAGAAATATTTAATGATCAAATATAAATATAATATATATCAAAAACGTATTAAAATTTTTAAATATTCGATTTATAAAATATAGTAGTTAAATAAAAAAATTCATATTCTTTTAAAAATTTAAAAAAAGTTCATAAAAAAAATATTTTATTAGATTAATTTAAAAATTATTTGAAAATTAATGCTAGATATAAATTTATAGAAAAAATAATTTTATCATAGAATTAATCAAATTAAGTAAGAAAAAATATAATATTTTTTTACAAAAAATATTGAATAATTTTAAATATTATAATATATCATTAGAAAATATTCGAGGATTTAAAAGATTCTGAAAATTAATCTTAATATCTAGTTTAAATTGTAATTTAATTTACCATGTTTTAACTTCTTACAGAAAAGGAATGAAATTATTTAGAAATTTATTCAGAAAGAATTTAAATAACCTTGTATTTTAAATTTGGAATAGTTTAAAAAAATAAACAAAAACTATAGTAAGATTAAACGAGATCTTATTCATTCATTTATTAGATATTATTTACTGTATAAACTGCTAATTAATGGATAAAATTTACTTTATTTATATTGAGCTTAGACATTGTCCAAATGATTTCTGTGCAAAATCTACATGACAAATTAGATTTTTGATTTTTTTATTACGTGAGAATAATTTCTATTAGTTTACAAATATTTTCTTTTATATTTTCTTTCTATTCGTGATTCATGAATTTGATTTATCCCAATAAACTTATCAATTACTTACAAATGAGTATAGACTATTTTTATTAATCATTAGAGTAATTTTTTAATAATTGATTGATTTATAACACTAAACTATAATTGAATTCAGTATACTTCCATAATTTGAGTTCATTTTACATATTTAATATCATAGATATGTGCTTAAGACTTAATTGATGTAAATTATTTTAAATTATTTAATAAATTAGTTAAAATAATTCTTCATCTAGTATTTTGAGTCTTCCCATTGACCATAATATTAAACATAGAGTTTAATTTGTTAATTTTAATTCATCTTATTAATCTTTAGTAATTTCTGTTTCATCTTCTTCATTATACTCTTAAAAATAATCTTCCATTATTTCATCTAACATTTAATTTTCATTCATTTCTTCTACCTATATGTTCCAAACCTTTTATTAAAAATTAATTAAATCCTTTTTATTTTCTTTTTATTATTTGTCAGCTTTTAATTAATTTTCACTTATGAGCTATATATTTTAAATACTTACATATTTTAATTTCTTTAATAATTGGAAGGAAATTTAGGCTATTAATTCTTAATTTCTAACTTTATTTTTAGCTAGACACCATAATAATAATGAAACATCTTTAATTGAGTAATTTTCTAACCAAAATTCTTCAATCTGATTTATTATACTACTTTCAATATTATTTTTTATTTCTACTTTAGTTATTGCCCAATCTATATACAATTATTTATGATATATTACATAAAATCAGTAAGTTTTTTCCATTTACTTTTTATATTTATAATAATATTTATTAAAATATTTCTTCCAAGTATATTTAATATGTATCGTTTAATAAATATCTATTTTTTATTCCTCTTAATTTTTAAATTAAATTTTAATATTAAGTAATAACACATATTAAGTTAAGTTAATTCATATTTTCTTTATATTTATCATAAATTTAAAATAAACTATCTAATTTTTTTTATTTTAAAATAAGTATCTAAATTGATATATTTTTTATTTTGTGTTAATAAAAATTTTAATTTTCTTATTTTTATAGCTTTTGAAGTTATTTTGACATTTTTTCAATTTAATAATTTAATTACTAATCTTTAATCTATTATTTTATTTAATTTTTCTTCAAATCATAATTTTAAATATTTTTTTATTTATAATTATAAATATTTTAATTGATCAATATATTTATTTTTTATTTTCTTTATTTTTAATTAAAGAAATTTTTTATTAAAAATTGCATCTTTAATTTATATGTATTTGATTATTAAAATAAAATTAGATATTAATAATAATTAATAATAATAGATAAAGATTTATACTCATATTTATGTTAACATTTGATGTAATTTTAAAACATGCTATAATATATTTTAATCTTGAATAAATTCAGAAAGTTATTTTTAACTGTATTTTAATATTTTACATTATTATTTAACCTTTTTAATTATAAAAATTAATAAATTAAAATAAATTTTTTTATTAGAAAAATATTACATATAAAGATTATGATATTTAAATAAGAACATAATTAGTCAGCATAAATTATCTACTTCTTTAAATATAAAAGTTATCTTCATTTTCAACTTCTTTTTCTATGATCATTTTAAGTAAAACTTCTTAAAACCAACAAATTAAATCAATAACCACTTAGTACTTATCGGTATTGATAAAATCATTAAGAAGTTATTCGTTTTCTATTAGTAAATTATTTAAAAATTCTAAAGAACTTGTTTACAAAAACTTATTGGAATCATGTAAATTATGTTTAATAAACATTATCAATTCTTTGTTTGCTATTTTATTAGAAAGCTATAAATTGTGCCCTAAAATATTGATCATAGATAATTGAAATTCAAATCTAATCATAGGATCTTTATAATAAACATATTCTAGATTTTTGTTTAAAATACTAGCGTAATCTTGAACATCTTGATATCTGAATAATTAAATATCACAATTTGCAAATATTTTTACTAATATTCCAATACATGTTTATTTTATTTCTTCTTCTATATTTTTCTCTTGAATATTAATAGTATTGGTATTTAAATTAGATCTCAAATTTTCAATGAAAAATTATATTACATTTGATTATTAGAAGTAGATACATAGTGTTTTATATTCTATAATTTTATTCACTAAATTAATGTACATTAAATTTAACTTAATTATTTATAAATTATTATTACATTTTTATCTAAATTTTATTAATAGTTTTGTAAAATATTTATTATTTATGATTAATTAATTTTTTAAATCAGTTTTTTGATAATATCGTTTTTTTCAATAAATTTTTTATCAAATTTTTTATGTTGTTTAGTTTATTATTATTTTAATAATTGCTCCTACATTTATTCAAAAGCTTTAATTTATTCTGAATTCATTTCATAATTTTTTTCCATGTATTTTTTGTGGATATCAAAATTATCACTTATCAAGTTAATAATTATTTTTAAAAGAGATCTCAATTAAATATTGACAAAATATATGTCATAATAAATATCTTAAATTTATTATAACAATATAAATTAAATTATTAATATTAATAATGATTATTTTTAATAATTAATAGTTTTTTAATATACCGACTTTAGATTTTTTTAAAAGTTGATTGAAAAAATCGATAATTAGATTTGAATTCTGAAAAATAATAAATTTATATTCATCAAATATACTATATATATCAATTAATTAAATAATATTCTAATCGAGTTTTTAAGAAAACACAGATTAAAATTATTCTTCACTCATATAATTTAACATTTCTTATTTTTTTTCTATTAGATTATTTATTATTATAATTTAAAATAATTTTTAAAAAACGTTATTATTTGATTTATTTTTTAAAAATTAATCATATTCTATATACATTCTCTCTTATAAATTAGTTCTTTTAACATATTTTACTTGTTTAAATGTCTATGAAAGAATAATCATCAATTATTAAAAAGAAATATTATACTAATTGAATTAATTTATTTAATTTCCTATGTTTTCAATTTTGGATTCATTTATTTTTTCTTTTTTAAGTTCATATATAATTGTTAATACTTTTTTATAATCAGAATCATTCTAATTATTGTCTTAATATTTTTACAATAAATTCTACATGAATATTAAATTAAAGAATATATCCTTATCAAAATTTTAAAAGCTTATAAAATTAATATTTTAATCGTAAATATATTACAAATTATTTTTATCATTCATTTAATGATTATTTGTTTAAATTATATTGTTAATTATCTTTATTTATTTTACTGTTATTTATGATGAATAAATTATTTCTAATAATTAAAAAAAAGCTGGTTAATAAAACAACTTTTAACTAATAAACAAAAGATCTTCAATAATTGTAACGAAATTATAAATATTTTATTTATTATCTATTATATAGCTATTAATTTTTAAAATTAAACTTTGAAAATTTATTTTATCTAAATTTATTGCAATTTAATCTTAGCATATAATTTACTTTAAAATTAATATTATTTATTATAAATTTTCTTGAATTAATTATTCGCTATCTAAATATTCAAATAAGTATAAAATTTATATTAATTTTTAATTTTCAGATAAAGATTTTAATATTTCTAGAAATTCAGCAAATATTTATTTTAAATTTTCTGATTTAGTTTATATAGATTATTTTAATTTGCTTAGATTATTTTGAATAAATTTTTATTTTATCTTATCTTATAAATCCACAATTTCTTAATTTTTTTGTAATTTTAAAAGAATATTCATAATTTCCTAAGCTTCTTTAAAATTTTCTAACTCCAAATATAATTTACAAATTCTAAAATAAGCTTTTGTATATTTCGGATTATATTAAATGCTTAATTAATAAAATTCTAAAGATTCATTTATTAAGTTTTATTATTATTTGCAAATTCCTACATTCAAATATATTATTGATATTTCTTCATTATTTTTAATATTTTAATTTAATAAATAATTTAAAACTTCTAAATATATTTTTATACTTTATTCATATTCTTTATTAACTAATTATTATTTTGCTTCTAATTTTTTTTGAGTGATTAAATTTAAAATCATAAAATATTTATTAATTTATATTTTTATTTATAATTAATTAATTTATATATTTATGGATTTTGATGATTTCGTTAATAAAAATTATACTGAAAAACGAAAGAATTAGAAATTTGAAAAATTTATCGATATTCCAAATGATGATTTCTAATTTAATTAATACAATTAAAAATTTTTACAAGTCATTTTATGTAATTTTAATTTAGACAATAAATAATAGCTTTTATATAATTAATGTGAACAATTTCTTATTTTCATGAAATATTTAAAAGAATATATTGTAGATGTACATTTTTTCGAAAGAATTATAGTATTTTAAGTTGAAAAGTAAAATATTTTGGACTAATTTATAAATTTTGAATAACAAAATAAAAAGTACTTTTATTTTAGTAAAAATATACACTCAATAATAAATAAATTAAATTAAAATAAAAATTATTATGTTAATAAAATTTTAAATATAAATTGCAGAGAGCTGGATAATATAGACAATGAAATTTAAGTTATAAGTATTATATTTTAAATAATTTTAAGATTTCGGAGTTTAAGGAAATAAAATAAAATTTACTAATAATTTAAACATATTTTTGACTAAGGATATTTGAATGATAAATACCAAAATCTACAAAGAATAAGGATTTAATACATAAGCTGGATATAAAATGTCACAATTAATGCAAGAAATCGAAGAATAAAAGTGTTAATAATTAATAGTAAATTTAAGTATGAATTGTTTATAAGATTCTGATTTTTTCGCAAAAATTTAAGGAAATAGTTTAGGATTTTATTAAAATGAAGTATTAGAAATAGTAAAAATACTAGCAAAATAAAAATTTATATTTCATCTAAATATAAATGACTTTTATCCTTAAGTTGAATATGACATATCAATTAGATTTATTATTTAAATTTTTTTCTTATTCATTAATTATTTACCTAAATAAGTCTGATAATCATTTTATTTTTATTTATTAAATCTATATTTTATTATATAAACAAATTATATATTTCATTTTTTTCGTTATTGTTTTCTAATTGATCTACTTCTACTTTTACTTCTGCTATAATTTCTTTTTTTCTTATTATTTCTACTTTTTGATCTTGATCTAGAATTTTTTTATTGTCTTTTATATTTCCTTTTTTCATCATATTTATTATTATAATTTATTTTATCTTTTTCTCTTTCTCTTTCTTTGTCTCTATATCTATCTTTACTTCTTTAGTTTTTATCATTTAATTCTTTAATATCTTAAAAGTTTTATTTTTACTCAGATTCATATAATTTTTCTTATGTTAATAATTTATATTAATTATTTTTTTCATTATTAATTTCTTTTTATAGGTAATTAATTTCTTAATTAATTTACTAAGTTTATTTTATTTATCCTTAACATATATTTTCATTTTATTACTAATCCTATTAATTTAATTAATTATTTAATTTTTATTATGAAGCAATTTAATCAATTTATGATAAGTTTTGGTCTAAAGTTATTTATTTATTATCAGAATTTAATTTTTCTCTCATTTCTTTTTTTACTTTTTTTTCTTCATTTTTTCTTCTTATTGCCTCCTCTTTTAATCTTTCAAATCTATCTAATTATTTTTTTTCTTTCAAATAAATTTTTTCCATTTTTTTTTATTCTTATAATTAAAAATCAAAAGCTTATCCAGGTTTATAATCATCAGATATATTAAATGTATTTTTTAATTTTTTATATTATTATTCTTTTAATTAAGCTTCTAAATGGCTATCTTTAGTTCTATTTAAAATAAAACATTAATATTGAAATATTTATTTAATAAATATATATAAATAAAAAAATAAAATATTACTGCTAAATCTAAAGTTCTCCTTTTTCTAATTATTCTATAAGCTTTCCTTCTACCCTTTTTAATCTTTCTTCTATTTCTTTTTAATCTTTACTACAATAAATTAGATATTTTACCCAGATTTTGTTAATTCTTCTCTTAAAATTTCTAATTAAACATAAATTTCTCTTTTTTATTGATGTTTTAAAATATCTATATTGGCTTTTTTATTTGGTTTCAAAGAACATTCTTTTATTTATTACATTTCAAAAAGAAACTAATCTTTTGATTTTGCTTTAGGTTTAACATAGGCTAAAGACTTTTAAACATAACCACTTGTTCCTGATCCTCTAGCAGTTTATAAACCAATCCCATTATACATTTTTAATAATATTTTTATTATATAATTATTTAAAATATAATATGATATTATGATGATAATATAATTTTCTTAATTTTATTAAATTTAATTATTTTAATTTATTTATATTAATATAATCAAAATTTTTTTATTTGATTTAAAATTCTATATTTTACTATAAATTAAATTTTTTTATAAAATACTTTATATCTATTCTTAATTCTATTTTAATTAATCAACTAAACGTTTATTAAATTTTTTAAAAATAATATATTATACATATTATTCTAAGAATTATTAATTATCCTTATTGATATTAATATTACTATTTTTAAAATAGATAATTGAAAAAAATTAATCGTTTTATTTATTTATTCTTATTTTTAACTTAGAAAAATAAATAATAATAATAGATGATTATATAATTTTTTTTCGTTTAATTTTTAAAATAATTTTTAGATAATAATTTTAATAATATTTATAAGTAAGAAAGTTAAATTTTTTATTCGAAAATAAAATTAGTAAATTATATTCAGTTTGAGTTTTTTAATAGCATTGTTAAACATTTAAATGCATGTTAAAAAAATTTTATATTTGTTATAAATTATATAAAAATTTCCTACTTTATATTAGTTGTAGAGTTTTGTGATAATAAAAATTAAAAATCCTTTATAATTAATATTTATTTATTTATTTATTTATTTTTAATATATATTTTATCAATTTTTTGTTAAAATTTATTTTTAGTTTTTAAATAAAAAATAAAATTAAATAAAGAAAATGATAAGTAATATTTTTTATATTATTATTATTAATAAATAAACTTTAGTATTATATATATTTTTAACGATTATTAATGGGATAAAATATAAATAAAGACATAAAAAAATTAGACCAAAATAAATTATATAAATAGTTTAATTTTATTAAAAAAATAAATAATTCATTATTTGGTGAAATTGAATTATTAAATAAAAAAGATTAGGAAAAAAATTTTTATATGTTAAAATAATTTTAAATAGATTATTTTAATAATTTAAATTATTAAGATAATTAAGACTTAGTAAATAATTAAAATGAAAATATTCAATAATTTATTGGATATTTAACAGAAGAAAATAATATTAAATGTTCAAATAATACATAAAATACTATAAAATTGCTATTTGAATACGAATAGCAATAATTTTATGAAATATATTAAGAAAGAATAATCAAGTAATAATTCTTTTCTGATATTGAATTATATAAATTTATAGAAAATATTTTAAATGGTCTTTAATATTTATAGAAAATTAATCAATTAAGTATTTTTGATTTTAAAATGATAATTTTAAACGCTAATAATTTTTATAAAATTATTAATCCTTTTTTATTTGAGGTTGCTTATAATAATATTAAATCCTAAAATAATATTTAAAATTATGAATAAGTTGATTTAATAAACATAAAATAATAAATATTTAATTTTGGATATTTTATATTAAATATAGGATTATTACAGCCAAATTTATATCCAATAAATTCATTTTCTATTGAATAAAATCAATTAAATTCAAAAATATTTACAATGGAAAATAGATTTAATTAAAAAATAATAAATATTATTAAATTATGTCTATAAAATATTCCTGAGAAGAGACCCGATTTTATTTAACTTTATTAATATCTTATATCAAATAATTAATATTATTAAAATAAATTGATAAATAATAAAAAAAAATAATTATATAATGAAAAATTAAGCAATTTATAAGTAAAAAGTAATAATTAATTAAATATAAAAATTCAGGATAAATAAAAAGTAATTTCTCAAAAAATTATAGAAGATTAGTATATTATTGATGAAAATGATAATAATTCTATAAATAATTTAAATAAATTAGAAAACTGTACATCAAATAATTCGATCCTTAATACAAATAATATAATAAAAAATGGTTAAAATTAAGAATTATAAAATTAAATTAATTAGAAATAAATACATAAAAATGACATTTAAAATTAAATTATAAACGATGATTTAAATACTGATATGAATTATCTATCAATAGATCCTGATTTTAAATAATAAACATTTAATAATTCAAATATAAATCAATACTCAAACAATCATTTTCTTAATTCAAAAAATTATTCCTTAAATTAAATTAACTCCTTTGAAGAATCATAGAAATTTAATTTACCTTAAGGTTAATATAATTTAGTTGAATCTTAATAATAAGAAAAAGAAAAAATTATTTATCAATAATAATTATTACAATAAAAAAAAATAAAATTACAATAATAATAAATGCAAATTAATTTAAAAAGTTCAGAATAAGAATTACATAAATTATAATTATAAATTTAATAACAGCAAACTGAATAAATGCAGTCTTTTATTGAAAAACAACATATAACTTTAGAGTAATAATAATAATAGTAATAAAAATAGTAAGAATAGTAATAAAAAATATTAGAATTATTAGAATTTTAATTAGATTAGCAAAAATAATATTAAGAATAATTGGCTCAAATCCAATATTAGTAACAATAATTTTAGTAATAAGTAACACAAAAATTTTATTAATAATCTAATTAATAAGAGTTTTCTTTAGATATAATAAAAAATAAAGATGAATTTATATTTTAAAACTGAAAATAGTAATATAAAAATTAATATGATTTGAATATTTTATAGTTTTAAAATCAATAATAAATAAATAATTTATAACAAAAAATTAATTAAATTTAGTAAAAAAATGATACTAAAGTTGATTTAAATAATTAATAAACTGA
>Ga0315908_10001817_pt1 | contig 15892 bp, 12 predicted proteins | sample LakEriMetagenome_12_FD_203520 | JGI IMG/M metagenome (GOLD analysis project Ga0315908, IMG submission 203520) | Freshwater fungal communities from buoy surface, Lake Erie, Ohio, United States - Buoy 4 MA124 | ecosystem: Environmental > Aquatic > Freshwater > Lake > Lake biofilm | place: USA... | reverse complement strand
TCATCTGAGCCCGCCACGCAGCAAACTGGGCCGTGATGCTTCGGTCACCGCATGTGGTGCAGCGCGCAACCACGCCGCTCCATGAGTACGCCATGGCACACAGCATCAGCACCCAGTCCTGGGTGCGGGCGTGGCGGCCGTCCGCCAGCGCTGTGAGCGCGCGGACCAGTGCCTGCAGCAGTTCTTGCTCGCCCTGGAAGGATGGAGCAGCAACGTGGGGCAGGGACCGCACATCCTCCAGCTGGGCCAGCAGCTGGGACAACTGCTGCTGGCAGGCGCCAGCGCCGATGCCGCCGCTGCTGCTGCCCAGGAACTGGGTGACGCGGGTGAGCGTCGCCACCGCCGAGCGCTGCTGCGCTGCCAGGCTGGCCATGGGGCGCGATGCGGGCGCACTGGCTCGTTGCCGCGCCGCGCTGCGGGCGGCTGGGCAGCGGAGGACTGCTGCTACCACCTGAGATGTCAGCGCAGCGGGCTGTGCGGCCTGATCGCGCTGCCTCGCGTGGCCATGTTTTGGGGCGCCTGGAGCCACGCGAAGGAGCGCCGCAACCTGATGCAACTGGTGACGCGGCTACTTGAGAGGCAACGCAGGGGGCCGCAGGGGGCAGCTTAGGGTGTAATCGCAGCGTGATCTGGGGCCTGGCCGGGGCAGGCGGCCGGCAGCCGCCCAACTACTGCCTCCCTGGCGGGGCGGCCGCCGCCCGCTTGCAGCTGGCCTTGTGGTACCTCCAGTGCGCCTTGGCACAGGCATCGTCGCAGTACCTGCAGGGCGTAGGCTGGGATCGTCACCCTGGCACATAGCGCTGGCCCTCCTGCCTGCCCCTCAGGCGCGACAGCCGGCCGTCCGCACCTGGCACACAGCGCTGGCCCTCCTGCCTGCCCCTCAGGCGCGACAGCCGGCCGTCCGCACCTGGCACACAGCGCTGGCCCTCCTGCCTGCACCTCAGGCGCGACAGCCGGCCGTCCGCACCTGGCACACAGCGCTGGCCCTCCTGCCTGCCCCAGCTGGTCTTGGTGTCATCCAGCCCACTGCTGGAGAGGGCGCGCCGTGGCATGCATGCTGCGCGATCCGCCCCTCCTCGTTTTCGGTGGGGGCGGGTTGCGGGGTCCCCTGTGTGCCTGCCCCCCCCCCCCCGCCCGCCCGCGCCGCCTCTAGCTTGCTCAGGCCACATGATTGCCATGCAAGGCTCACTGCGTGTGCAGACCTCATCTTACAGCCTGAGCAGACACATCGGAGGCACACACTGTACATCCTGAACCCACCATCAACGTACTCATCCCATCCACTCACGCCATCACTGATCGCGTGCGCATCCACACACCGCCCCGCATGCCGCCCCTGCTCTCCGCCCCTGAGAGTCGAACGGGAAGGCAGCGCTTAGCTGAGCGCCCCTCGCCCCCCTCACTCCAGCCCCTTCTGCAGCTGCGCAGCCTCCCTGGCGGCCGCGGCCTTGCAACCCGCCTTGTGGTGCTTCCAGTGCGCCTTGGCGCAGGCGGCGTTGCAGTACCTGCAGGCAGTGGGTGTGTGGGTCAGACCTCTGGCGCACGGTGTAGCCCAGCTGGCTTGACTTGCGGCGAGCCAAGCCCAACCCACCTGGCAATATTGCAGCCCGCGCACCGCTTCAGCGGCATGGCCGCCTCGCTGGCGCCGGCCAGGGAGGTGCAGGCCGGGTTGTAGCAGCCCGGCAGGGCCAGGCCCAGGGCCAGTGGGTCCAGCTGGCGGGCCAGGGAGCGCAGGAAGTGCAGGGGCACGCTCGGCAGCCTGGGCCGGAGGTCCAAGCCCAGGGGGTCTTCTGATGGTGGGGTGACGCTGGCGCTGCCATCGCTGCCGTGGGCGAGGACTGCGTCTGCTTCCGGCAGCAGCGTGGGCGCCACCACCTCCAGCAGCCCGCGCAGCAGCGGCTGCTGGGCGACCTGTGTTGCTGCGGCCGCCAAGGCAGCAGCTGCTGCATCGACCACCTGTGCGTCAGGCCTGGTCAAATCGATGGCGGGCTCATCGCCATCCAGCCTGACGGCAATGATGGGGGCGGCAATTTGGACCGACATGGCTGCTGCGCTGGTCCCCACGCGCGCCAGCACAAACAGCGCAAACTGCTGCCTCTCCGCGCTGGCGGCGAACCAGGGCTCCTGCCCGGGCAGCGGGTGCAGCGGACGCAGCAGGTCCCACAAGGCCGCCAGAGCAGCGGGGTCGGCCCCGCCGGGGTCCAAGCTGCTAGCGCTGCGCTCCACCCCCTTAGCCAGGGTGGCCACTAGACCCGGCAGCGCGCCGCTGCGCCAGAGCTGGTCGAAGCTGGCTGGTGTGTGCTGAATGAAGGCCTGCACAGGAGGGCGGCGGCGCATGAGGGGCGTGCCTCAGCAAGGGGGGACGGGCAGCGCACGCCGGCACCACCTGAGCCAGACAGTGTCAAGCAGCATGCAAGCGCATTGCAAGCCAACATCGTGCAGGTCAGCAAGTCAAGCTGGCCGGTGTGTGGGTGATGAAGGCCTGCGCCGCACAGCAGGGCAGGCATATAGTACGGCCGTCATCCTGGCACCAGGTGCTGCTTGCACCACGGGAGAAGCAAGCAAGACAGCCCAGCGCATTGCAGGCAGCGCAAGCCTGCAGTGGCTGCAGGTCGGCGCCACCAGCAGGCTCCCCTGGGCCTCACCCGCAGGATCCTGGATGTCGCCTGCAGCCCCTCCGGGAAGAGGTGGTTCGGGCGGCACCGCAGCGCCTGCTCAGCCCAGGCCAGCAGCTGCTCCACGGGCACGCAGCTGAGCTGAGGGGACTTCAGGACGCCGCCCGGCAGCATCACAGACATGCTGATGGCATGCAGCACCGCGCTAGCCAGCAGGGCCGCGCTGACATCGCTGTCCGCCCTGGCGCCAAAGACGAGGGGTGGCGGCGAAGCTGCAGCAGCCGCCGGCAGCTGCCCGACAGCTGCTCGCACCCAGGCTGACAGGGTGGGCACCGCCTTCCGCGCCATGCTGGTCAGCCAGGACGCCCAGGCCTCCTGGTTGGCCGCCAGCAGCCCGGCCAGCTCGCTGAAGACCGCCTGCTGCGGGGCGGCTGAGTTCAGCGCGTCCTCGGCGCGCAGCGTGCAGGCGTCCAGCACGAGGAGCAGCTGCTGGGGCATGCAGCGCGAGCAGGCCGTCCCGGTCAAGGCCAGCGTGTTGACCAGCATCTTGACCGCGGTCACCGAGAAGGTCGCGTGCGCGGTCTGGGAGCTGGCTGCGGGCACGTTGACGGGCGGCCCCAGGACCGCCGGATCGACGCCGTGCAGGAAGGCCGCCACGTCAGCGCAGCCCGGCACGCGGCCGCTGCCGCGGCCGCGCGCCCCCGGCTGCAGCTGGGGCATGAACAGCGACACCAGGGCCAGGTGCTGGAGGGCCAACAGCAGGCCGCCCTTGGATACAAACATGCGGACGTCGGCAGGCGTGCGGCTGCAGTCGTCCTGGTAGCGCGCCAAGAACCTCACAATGCTCACTGTGTAGTACTGCGTCTGAGATTCGCCGAGAATCACGGCAGCATCCAGCGGCTCTTGTGCCCGGCTGAAGGACAGGAGGGGCACCGCGCCGCCAGTGCCGCTGCCGGCGCTGGCCAGGGCGCAGCTGCAGCTGCTGGGCGTGGTGTGGTCGCTGCGCCGGCCGTTGGTCAGCAGGTTGGCCAGCTGCACGGCAGCTGCCACGGGTGCCTGCATCTCCTCGGGCAGCATGCCGACCTCGTAGCGTGGAAGGAAGCCGTAGAGCAGAAAGTTGACCACGTCATACAGGAACCCGGACGCCAGGAGGGGCACCTTGTGGCCCCTGGCGGCGGTGACGGCGGCGGCGGCCTTCTGCAGCAGGGTGGCCACGGCAGGGTGCAGGGTGGGGCCTGCAGGTGGGCAGAGGGTGGGTGCAAGTCAGGTGGCAGGGGGGAGTGCGGGCAACTTGCCCGCCGGGCAAGGTGATCCAGCTTGCTGCATTTGGGGTCTAGCAGTCACCACATTGAGCTGCATACTGGTCCCCGCGCTCGGTCGCAAGCTGCCGCCCGTGCCGCCGCCAACCCATAGCTCACCCTGCGGCACCAGCCAGTCGTGTAGATCGTCCTCGCCCCGGCTGCTGCCTTCCAGCGCCTTGCAGACATGCAGGATGGTGGTGTGCACTCTGTACACCACCTCCATCCAGCTGGGCTTCTGGAAGTCGCTGTCATGCTCTGCCAGCGTGCACAGGCCCCTGAACACGGCTGCCAGCAGCTCCTGCTCGTCGGCTGTGAAGCTGCTGCGCAGCTGGCAGGCCCCCATGGCTTGGTCGGCGGTTTCCAACCTTGCCAGGCAGGCGCTGACCACTGCTTTCGGCTTGTTGCTGGTGTAGGCATCCACCAGCGCCTCGACGCGGGCGGCGGCGGCGCGCAGCTTCTGGCGGACCGACATGTGGTGGACGCGCGCGCTGCTTCAACCCAGGGTGGATGAGCCGCGGCACTGCATGGGGTGGAGAGGGTGCGGGGCAGGGGCGGCGCGGGATGAATGGGAGGTGCAAGCAACGGTCTTTGGGCGGGGCGAGCGCGTCGGCAGGATCGGCGGGGGCACGCGGCGCGGGCATGCGGGGAGGGGGGACGCAGAGCCTCGATGCACCCCGCCCACCGGGCGGCGCGGGCATGCGGGGAGGGGAGACGCAGAGCCTCGACGCGCCCCGCCTGACCCCACCAGGCTGCGCAGTGCCCAGTGAGTTACGCGTTGACGCACCCCGCACCGCGGGCTGGCGATCCGACGACCGCGGGCAGGCCTGCGCCCCAGGCGCGCTCACCTGAACAGCCGTGGCGCGTCCCATCAACAGCGGTGGTGAAGCGGTCGGGGATACGCAGCTGCCGGGCCCATGCGCGGGTGTTTGACACCAGCGGGCGCCGTGGCATGCATGCTGCGCGATCCGCCCCTCGTCTTTTGGTGGGGGCGGGTTGCGGGGTCCCCTGAGTGCCTGGCGCCCCCGCCCCCCCGCCCGCCGGCGCCGCCTCTAGCTTGCTCAGGCCACATGATTGCCATGCAAGGGGTTGACCACCACGAACGCCTCAAGAAAGCATACCAGAGCAGAACAGGACCACTCGGCTGTGTGACGAGCACCTCGTGGGCGCATGGAGAAGTCAGCCTGCACCCACAAAGCCGCCGCCTGCTGCATGCCCCACTGCGTGCGTGTGCCCCTGGCACCCTGAGTGCGAGCGCATGGAATCTGACGTTCAAAGGTGCCAATTACAGCCAACTGTGCCACCACGCCTGCTGTTGCGCGGTGCAGCCGGGGCCGCCACCGCCGCCGCTGCTGCCGCTCGCTCAGCCCTGCTGCTGCCCCGTGGGCTCCTCTGCACGGGCCGCTGCGGCGCGCTTGCAGCTGACCTTGTGATGCTTCCAGTGCACCTTGGCACACTCGGGGCCGCAGTACCTGCACAAGCGCAGAGGAGCAGGGATATGAGCATGTTGCCGGCTGCCGCAAAGGCTCATTAACCGACACCACACGCCGGCTGCGGCCCTGCAGGGCTCTCAGCAGCGTGGGTGAGGCGGGTCCCCGTGTGCAGCCAGCACGCGGCAGCAGGAGACGGCACCACCCCCCCCCCTTCCCGTCCCAAAAACTCACTTAGCAATCTTGCAGGATGTGCAGGTCTTCAGCGGCATGCCCGCCTCGCTGGCGCCCGCCAGGGAGGTGCAGGCCGGGTTCCAGCAGCCCGGCAGGGCCAGGTCCAGGGCCAGCGCGTCCAGCTGGCGGCCCAGGTCCTCCAGCAGGTACAGCGGGTCGCCCAGCAGGTTGAACAGGGCCTGGTTGGAGCTGACTGGGCGGACGTAGTTGCGGCTGGCGACGCGCTGCCGCACCAGGATCGCATCGAGCTTGTCGGAGGCCGGCACCACCGCCGGCGCGCCCACCTCCAGCAGCTCCCGCAGCGCCGGCTCCAAGCTGAGCTGGTGCGCGCCCGTCTGCAGCCTGTCCGTCAGGCCCACCAGGCGGCTCAGCACCTCAGGCGTCCCGACCTCAGTGGTGCCGGTCGGGCTCTGGGTCAGCGCCAGCACCGTGGCGGCCGCCCTGCTGCCCACGCGGGCCAGCAGGAACAGCGCCACCTGCTGGCGCTCGGGGCTGGCATCGTACCACGGCTCCAGCTGCCCGGCGGGTGCCGGCGCGATCAGGTCGACCAGGTAGCCCAGGGTGACGCTGTCTTCCAGCCCGCCCAGCTCCGCGCGCTTGCAGGCGGTGACGATCAGGGCGGCCAGCGCGCCGTCGCGCCACAGCTGGTCGACCAGGGCGTCAGAGGAGGCCAGCAGCTCCTGTAGGAGCAGCAGGCGCAGGGATGGGGGGGGGGTAGGTGGTGGCGTGTGGCTGCGGGCGTGGGATGAGCCATGTGTGTGCGCACACGTATCCTGCATGTGGGGGCATGACACCCAGCAGCCCTGCAGCACTGCCCGCGCACCCTGACTAGCTCAGCCGCCATCATCACGCCGGGCGTGCGGAGACTGGGCGCGCTGAGCGGCATGGAGCGCAGCGCCCGCTCCGTGGCTGCCAGCAGCGGCGTCAGCGGCACGTCGCGGTGCTGGTCGGGGCAGGCCAGCACGCCGCCCGGGCGCAGCAGGATGACGCGCATGGTGTGCAGGACGGCCATGGCCAGGGCCAGCCGGCCGGGGCCGGTGGCGGGGGAGGCTGCGTCGGGCGCCGGCAGGACGGGCAGCTGCTGGGCAGCTGCGATCACCCAGTCTGCGAGCTTGGGCACCGCCGCCTTCATAGCCCCGGTCACCCAGCTGGACCACGCCTCTCCGTGGTTGCCGAGCAGCGCATCCAGGTTGCTCATGCACCTGCGGCGGCAGGGGCACCAGGGGCACCGGCTCTGCTCAGCCTGCCTGGGCCAGCAGCTGCGTGGCTGGTCGGGTGTGTGCACACGCACCCGCAGCCAGCTGGCACCTGGACGCAACGGCTGTGCAGGCATGAGCCGGCATGAAGCCCCGCCCTCCGCCAGCCCGCCCGGCCGCCGCCGGCAACTGCGCACCGTTGCTGCGCCGCCGCCTGCTCCCGTGCCGCCTCGGGGAAGGTGGTGGCTGCCTCCACCGCCAGCAGCAGCTGCGCCGGGGCGCAGCGCTCGCAGGGCGCCGGGCTGGGCTTCGTGAGGGTTGCTGCCAGGCTGATGGTCAGCTGCTCACTGCGCATCAGCAGCCGGGCAGCCTTGTCGGCGCCAGGGGGCGGGTTCATCAGCTGCGCCACCGCGTCGCCATCCAGAGCACCCAAAAAAGGCACCAGGTCGGCGTTGCTGCTGCCGCTGACGCTCCCGCCAGCGCCGCCACCGCTGCTGCTGCCGCCGCGGCCGCGGCCGGCGCCCTGGGCGCCGCCGGTGCGCAGGCTCTCGCGCGCCGTCAGCAGATTGAGCGCCACGTCCTGGCACTGCAGCAGCGCGCCGCCCTTGCTGGCCAGAAGGCGCGTGTCGGCCTCCGTCTTGCGGCCGCCCAGCTGGATCTGAGTCACGCCGTCCATGAAGTTCAGTAGGAAGGTGCCGGTGTACCGGTTGGCGGGGCCCAGGGGCTGGGCCGAGCGCCGGAACGACAGCACCGGCGCTGAGCTGGCGGCGCCGGCGCTGGCGGCAGCCAGGCAGCAGCTGCACGGCCCGGGCGCGCTGGTGCAGCGCCGGCCGTTGATCAGCAGGTTGGCCAGCGGCACCAGCGCCGTGGCGAGCGGCATGATGCCCTGCGGGGACTGGCCCCACCAGCGGGCATGGGCCAGCTTCTCCAGGCCGGACGCACAGAAGGCGCCCGTGCCCAGCATGACGTGGGTGTCGCTGCGCGGCGGCCGCGCCAGCTCGGCGTTGACCGCCGCGGTGACGCCTTGCAGCAGGCCGGGCAGCAGGGGCGCGTAGGCGGCGTCTGCGGGGTCGCGGAGGGGGGTTGGGTGGGTGGTCAGGTCTGGCTGCCAGGCGGGCGCTCAGGTCCCCAGGCCGGGGAACGGGCCAGCAACGCTACTCGGGCGCCTGTCCGGGGTTCAGACGTTGACTGAATCAGGCACGGGCTGCATGGCAGGAAGCCAGAGGCAGGCAGTCGCATGCCAGGGCGTGGCGCGCACTCACCGCGCTGCTGCAGAAAGGCAGCCAGCTCCCTCTTGTAGGGCTGATCGCCGGTGTCGGCCAGGATCTCTCTCATGCGGACCCAGGGCCGCAGCATGGCGTCCATGATGATGACCCAGTCGTCGCCGCGGGCGTGGCGGGGGTCTGCCAGCTCCGCCAGCGCCGCCAGCACCGCATCGATGACCACCCCCTGCTTGGCGGGGCTGAAGGTGGGGGTGCTGGCCGGCAGCCTGTCCATAGCGTCAATCACCCCCTGCTCCAGCTGCGTGAGCTCCGTGGGGTTGGATGTCAGGTCGCTGCGGCCGTGAACCACGGCGGTCAGCCGGGCGATCGCCGCCGCGCACGCATCGTAGGGGCGCGCCGCCATGCGTGCCGAGGCCGTTCGAAGCGCTGATGCCGAGCGATCGGGCGCGCGCGGCGCCTCGACGGCTGGTGCTATGGGTTCTGCTGTCACCAGCGCACTTGCTGACGCCCCTGCGGCCGCGGCTGCGAGCCTGGGAGCGAGTGTGCTGCGGGACGCGAAGGGACAGTTGAACCGCCGGGGGTGCAGGGCAGCGAGCCTGACAAGCTGCTTACAATGTGGTGCTGTCCGTCTTTGAGGCGCTGGCGGGGCCGCTGCTGCTGCTGGGAATCTGCCCGCCCTCATGCGTCGATCCCCTGCTGCCCGGCCGCCGCCGCCGCCGCCCGCTTGCAGGCGGCCTTGTGGTGCTTCCAGTGCGCCTTGGAGCACTCAAAGTTGCAGTACCTGGTGGTGCAGAGCAGTCAGGGGCGCAAATTTGTGGAGGAGCCCACGGGTAGAGCAGCGCAGGTGGGGTGTTGCCAGCAGCGCAGGTGGGGTATTTCAGCAGGTGGGGGGAGCAGAGCAAGCAGGCCCATTTGGTGGGTGCCTCGGGCAGGCAGGCCCACCGCTGCTGCCCCACCTGGCAACCTTGCAGGCCGTGCACTTCTTCAGCTTCATGTCCGCCTCGCTGGCGCCAGCAACCGAGGTGCAGGCCGGGTTCCAGCAGCCCGGCAGGTCCAGGCCCAGGGCCAGCGGGTCCAGCGCCCAGCCCAGGTCCTCCAACAGCTCCAGGCTCGCATGCTGCAAGTCACTGCCGCCCTCACCGCCGGCGCCCGAGCCGCTGCCTGAGTTGCTGTCATGGGCTGCCAAGGCGGCGCGCAGCTCATCCGCAGCCGGCAGCAGCGCTGGCGCCGCCGCCTCCAGCAGCGGGCGCAGGGACGGGTCGCGCACCAGCTGCGCGGCAGCTGCTGACAGGACTGGGACGATGACGCGCACCACGCGACTGTGCAGCTGCGCCTGGGAAGCAGTGCTGCGTGCCCTGCGGGCACAGTCTGCCAGGTACGCCCGTGCTGCCGCGGCTGCGCCTCCACCCACCCTTGCGAGCAGGAACAGTGCGAGCTGCCGCCGATACGCGCTGCCATCAGCGTACCACGCCCGCTGCCCTGGCTTCGGCAGCAGCCGCCTGATGAGCAGGTGGCTGACATCCAACACCCGGATCTGCCCTGCGCTGGATGCATGTTTGCAGACCGTCACCACCAGGCCCGCCAGCGCACCGCTGCGCCACAGCTGCTCCATGCTGGCGGGGCGGTGGATGAGGAAGCCCTGCGCGCCAGGCAGCGAGGAGCCTCAGCAGCGCGCAGCCTGGCTGTCTGAGGAAGCAACCGCATTCATCTGGGCCAGTGAAGGAGCATGTCATGCACTCACTGTGAGCTCACTGTGAGCAGTAGGCTCAGGGCACAGTGCACTGCGTCACGCACAAAACCCTGCGGCAGGCAGTCAGCGGACGTTCCGCCGCCGCCGCCCGCCCACCTGCGCCACCTCCACGCCCAGGGCCATGATTTCTGGCATTGCCAGCGTACCAGAGGCATCAGGAATGCAGCGCAGCGCGCGTTCCGCGCACGCCAGCAGCTGCTGCATCGGCACGCCCTGGTGCTGCTGGGGGGACGCCAGCACGCCGCCCGGGCGCAGCAGGATCATGCGCACAGCATGCAGCACAGAGCTGGCCAGCCTGCTGCTGCTGCCGGTGCTGGAGGCGGCCACCGAGGTGGCGGCTGGGCCCATGGGCAGCTGCTGGGCAGCTGCGAGTACCCATGCTGACAGCGTGGGCACCGCCTGCTTCATCAGCCGTGGCAGCCACGCCTGCCAATCATCGGCTCTGGCTGCCAGCAGCCGGTCGAGCGTGTCAATGGCTGGCGTGCTCGAGCTAGCCAGCTGGAGCGCCAGGTGGGGCAGTGTGGTGACCGTGTCGATCAGGAGCAGCAGCTGCTGCGGAGCGCAGCGCGGGCACGCCGGCGGGCTGGGCTGCGGCGGCGCCAGCATGGCGGCCAACGCGTAGCAGAGCCCCCCGCTGCGCTGCACCAGGTTGCCACACAGGGCGTCCCACTTGAGTGGGGGGTGCTCCAGGGCAGCCGTGTCCACCTGCCCCAGGAACGCCGCCAAGTCGGCACAGCTGGGGATGGCGGTGAGATTGCTGGTGCTGGTGCTGGTGCTGGTGCTGCTGCTGCTGCTGCTGCCTGCCGCTGTAGCGTTGCTGCGCCTGCCCCGGCCGCGGCCGCCGCTGCTGGCAGCGCCGCTGCCGCCCAGGCGCCCCTGCGGTGCGCCCTGATGCTTGCGCACGGCCAGCAGCATGAGGGCAGCTTCCTGCAGCTGCAGCAGCAGGCCCCCCCGGCTGGCCAGCAGGTAAACGTCGGAGGCCCCGCTGCGGGCGGACAGCTGCACTTCGGTCAAGACATCCATGAGCTCGCACACCATCCTGCCCACCCGCCAGCCCGAGCAGGTCTGCAGCGGCTGGGCGGCCCTGCTGAACGCCAGGACACAAACTGGGCTGGCGGCTGAGCTGCCGTGGCTGCTGGCCAGGCAGCAGCAGCAGCCGCCAGAGCTGCCTGGGCTGGCGCAGCCGCTGCCATTCACCAGCTGGTTGGCCAGCTGCACGGCAGCTTCCGCATGCGGCATCAGCCCCACAGGCAGCTGCCTGCGCCACCTCCACCACAGCAGGAGCAGCAGGTGATGCAGGCACCAGGCGGCTTTGCTGTGCAGCACCTGGCTGACGCCGCACTGTGACACATTCGCACGAACGCTGTTCCCAGTCGCACCCCCACAGGATTCGCACCCGCAGTGCCCGCACAGGATTACGCTGCCCCGAGGCGGAGCCAGCAGGCTGGGCATGGCCTGCTGAAGGCCTTGCAGCATGGCCAGGATGGTGGGCATGAAGGCAGCGCCTGCAGGCAGGTGGAGGAGGGTGCAAGCACATAAGTCAGGCATCATTCGGGCTCCAGGAACAGGCTGCTTCTAGCCGCCAGGGCAGGTCCAGGGGGGCTGCCTGGTGTGCCCGAGTCTGCCCACTCACCCTGCTGCTGCAAGCAGGCCGTCAGCTGCTCCTTGACCAGCTCGCTTGAGCTTTGCATGCAAGATCGCGTGACCTCAGACCAGGGCGCGAGCACGGTCGAGAGTACGAGGACCCAGTCCACGTGAGCCGGGCGACCTGCCAGCGCCTGCAGCGCTTCCAGCACGGCGCGCGCCACGGCCCCCTGCTGCGAGCTGCTGAACGACTTGCAGCTGAATGGCAGGCCCGCCACGGCGTCATACAGCTGGCTCTCCAACTCATTCAGCTGCCGCTTGTCAGCCAGGCCGACGTCGCCTGCGCTCCTGATAAAGGCGGCGATGCGGTCAAGCGCCGCGACGCAGGCTTCGTAGGGGCGCGCCGCCGCCATGCGCGCCGCGGTCGATCGATGCGCTGGTGCCGCGCGGTCGGGCGCGCTGCTTCGGCGGGGCTGCTGAGGGCTGTGCTGACAGCAGCGCACTTGCTGACGCCCCTGCGGCCGCGGCTGCGAGCCCCTGGAGCGGGTGCGGGACGCGAAGGGACAGTCGGACCGCCGGGGGTGCAGGGCAGCGAGCCTGACAAGTTGCTTACAATGTGACAATTGGTGCTGTCCGTGTCTGAGGGGCGCTGGCGGGGCCGCTGCTGCTGCTGGGAATCTGCCCACCCTCACGCGTCGCTCCCGGCCGCCGCCGCCGCCACCGCCCGCTTGCAGGCGGCCTTGTGCTGTTTCCAGTGCGCCTTGGAGCACTCAAAATTGCAGTACCTGGTGGTGCAGAGCGCCCAAGGGTCACATGGTCGTGCAAGGGCACGGCGCAGAGCAGTGCATGTGGGGTGGTGGCACGCTCCTCAAGGCAGGGCCGCGGCCCATTTATTTGGTGGGTGCCTCGGGCAGACCCCGGCCGTGCCGACGCTACCCACCTGGCGATCTTGCAGGCCGTGCACTTCTTCAGCTTCATGTCCACCTCGCTGGCGCCAGCGAGCGAGGTGCAGGACGGGTTCCAGCAGCCCGGCAGGTCCAGGCCCAGGGCCAGCGGGTCCAGCTGGCGGCCCAGCGCCACCAGCAGCTCCAGGCTGCCACGCTGCAAGTCACTGCCGTCCCGACCGCCGGCGCCCGAGCTCCAGGCTGCCTCGCAGACTGCCCAGGCGGCGTGCATCTCATCCGCAGCCGGCAGCAGCGCCGGCGCCGCCGCCTCCAACAGCTGGCGCAGGGACGGCTCGCGCACCAGCTGCGCGGCAGCTGCTGACAGGACTGGCACTGCCTTGGCCTCCCCACACAGGGAAGCCTGGGCAGCCGTGTCGACCTCCGAGCTTGCTGCATCTGGCAGCAGGTAGGGCAGTGCTGCCGCAGCTACAGCACCGCCCGCCCTGGCCAGCAGGAACAGCGCCAGCTGCGACCGCCAATCCTCGCTGCCGCCAGCGCCGTACCACACCTGCTGCCCCGGCCTGCTGGGCAGCAGCAGGTGCAGCAGCTGGATGAACTCCAACGCCTGGCTCAGACCTGCGCTGGCCGCCCGCTTGCAGAGCGTGACCACCAGGCCCGCCAGCGCGCCGCTGCGCCACAGCTGCTCCATGCAGGCGGGGCGGTGGGTGAGGAATGCCTGCGTGGCATCATCGAGGGGGCAGTGGGGGCACGGCAGCGGCATTCGCGTCCGTGAGCACCCATGTTGGGGCGGCGTGTGCGCATTGCACGAGCGCTGCTCAGGGCACAGGTACAGCAGCCAAGGTGCCCCTTACTGGGGGCTGGCCCGGTCTGCAGCTGGCTGCCATCAGTGACGCACGCACCTCGAGGATCGACTGGCCCAGCCGCATGACGAAGGCGGCCTGGTCGCCAGCGCTGTCAGGAAAGCCGCGCAGCGCCCGCTCGGTGCACGCCAGCAGCTGCTGCAGGGGTGCATCTTCATGCAACTCGGGTGACAGCAGCACGCCGCCCGGCAGCCACGTGATGATGCGCACCGCATGCAGCACCTCCCTGGCCAGCGCCCTGCGCTTGCTGGCGTCGCCAGCCGCCCCAGAGCTGTCGGCTGGGCTGACGGGCAGCTGCTGGGCAGCTGCCAGCGCCCAGGCGGCGAGCGTGGGAACCGCCTGCTGCACAAACCCGGGCACCCAGGCACCCTCCAGCCTGTCGCTGGCGGTGAACAGCAGGTCCACATTGCTGAACACGCGGCAGCTGGGGTCTGCCTGCTCGAGCGCCTGCCCAGGGAAGGCTGACGTGGCGTCGATCAGCAGCAGCAGATGACGTGGCGTGCAGCGCGGGCAGGCTGGCGAGCTGGATGGGGACGACGGCACCATGGCCAGCTCTGCCATCAGGGCCAGGTTGAGACAGCCGCTCTTGGCCCTCAGGCGCACGGACGCGTGCTGCAGACAGGATGGCAGGTGCTGCAAGGCAGCTGCGTCCATGCCGTCGCCCAGAAAGGCCGCCAGGTCCACGCAGCCGGGGACCGGCGGGCCTGCACCACCCTGCCCCTGCCGCCAGCGTACATGCGTCAGCAGGCAGGCCACCTCCTGCAGCTGCAGCAGCAGACCACCGCTGCGCGCCAGCTGACGGGCTGCAGGCGACTCCATGAAGGCAGACACGGACACGGTCCCGCAGGCGAGCAGCTGGAGCTTGTGCAGGCCGCCCAGCAGTGTGTAGAGCAACGGGGCTGTCCTCCATGACTGGCAGGCCCACCCCGGGCAGCCGGGCAGCTTGCTGCCGGCCCTGCTGAACGCCAGCACGGGTGCTGCGCTGGCGGCCGCCCTGCCGCCGCCGCGGCTGCTGGTCAGGCAGCAGCTGCAGCTGCCGGGGTTGGCGGCGCCGCTGCCGTTCATCAGCGCGCTGGCCAGCTGGACGGCAGCTGTGGCGTGCGGGATCAGCTGCGAGGAGTCCTGCTTACGGAAACTCCAGCACAGCAGGTGCAGCAGCTGGTTTAGGCACCAGGCTGCCTTGCCCTGCAGCGCCAGCTGGTTGATGTCCTGAGGCGGCGCCAGCAGTCTGGGCATGGCCGCAGCCATGCCTTGCAGCACGCCCAGGACGGCAGGCACGAGCATGGCCGCTGCAGGGGGCAGAGAGGGGGGCAGGATTACCGCCGCAAGGCGCGAGACCGACGGGGGGAGCCCTATATATGGTGGAACGCACACAACACAATAAGAGTGGGTTTAACTGATGCCCGGCGACAGCCGCATCAGTAGTGCGGTATCTGACTCCCCAGGCCGCCCCTGCTGGCGGGGCATCCGCAGCGGGCAACGGCCAGCGACAAGCGGTCGAATTCGTCAGGGAGCGCGGGTCGGTAGCCGCTGACTGGCTGCACCGGTCCACTCACCATGCTGCTGCAAGCAGGCCGTCAGCTGCTGCTTGGCGCCCTCGCTGTCTTCACTGGCGTGGCAGGGGTCGGCGAGGCTGGCCCAGGCCAGAAGCACGTGGGCCAGGCTGGTGAACCAGGCGACATGCGAGGTGCGGTCGCAGAAGCTGCGGTGGTCTGCCAACGCCTGCAGCGCCGCCACCACTGCCCCCACCACCGCGCCCTGCTGAGAGGGACTGGGAGGGCTGCCGTCCAACAAGCTGCTGGCTTCTGCCAGGTTCTTGGTGGCTGCGGACAGCTGGGCTGCCAGCGCAGGCAGCTGGCGGGGGTCGACGGAGCTGACGTCGCCGATGCTCCTGACGATGGCTGTCAGGCGCCGCAGGGCGGCGACGCACTCCATAGCGACGCCCCCACGGACGTAGTCACTAACGTAGTACAGAGCCGCTGTGATGTACGCGATGAGCGGGGCGATCGCGGCGGCGCAGGCCTCATAGAGGCGGGCGCTGGTCGTGCGGCGGCGCGGCATGCCACCGATGCGCTGTCGATGTTGCCGAGCGAGCGATCGGGCGCGCGCGGCGCCTCGACGGCTGGTGCTATGGGTTGCGCTGACAGCAGCACAGTTGCGAATGCTCCTGCGCCCGCGGTTGCGAGCCCGGGAGCGAGTTCTGCGGGACGCGAAGGGACAGTTGGACCGACGCGGTGCAGGGCAGCGAATGCCTGACAAGTTGCTTGCAATGTGGCGATGCGTGCTGTCCGGCTCTGAGGGGGGCCGCTGCTGCTGTTGGGAATCTGCCCGTCACGCATCTGCCCCGTGATCACGCGTCGCTCCCGGCCGCCGCCGCCGCCGCCGCACCGGTATGCTGCCTGGCGGCTGTCGCACGCTTGCAGCTGGCCTTGTGGTGCTTTCAGTGCGCCTTGGCGCAGGCGGCATCGCAGGTACTGCGACCCGCAGCTACCCACCGCTGGCTCCGCCACCGCTGGCTCCGCCACCGCTGCTGCCGCCGCCCCTGCTGTTGCGCCGCTTTGACTCTGCCCCCAGCTGCCGTAGCGGAAGAAGGCAGCCACGTGGCATGGCCCTGCAAGCACCTGGCGTTATATATCTGTGGCTGCGCAGCTCTGTGATGGCAGCAGCTAAGGCAGAGCGCCGCAGCGGGGAGGCAACCGCTGGGGGGGGGGGGGGGGGGGGGGGGGGGCGGCGGGGGGGGGGGGGGGGGGGGGGGGGGGGGGGGGGGGCGGGGGCGGGCGGGGGGGGGGGGGGGGGC
>Ga0315908_10001816_pt1 | contig 15892 bp, 11 predicted proteins | sample LakEriMetagenome_12_FD_203520 | JGI IMG/M metagenome (GOLD analysis project Ga0315908, IMG submission 203520) | Freshwater fungal communities from buoy surface, Lake Erie, Ohio, United States - Buoy 4 MA124 | ecosystem: Environmental > Aquatic > Freshwater > Lake > Lake biofilm | place: USA... | reverse complement strand
ATTGCTGCAACAATCGAAAAAAATGTCTACATGAAGGAAGACAAACTTCTCTAAGCTTTTAAGATGTTTGATCTTGATGGTAGCGGTAAAATTTCATCTGATGAATTACAAAAAATTCTTGGAAGTATTTATTATTTTTATTCATTATTTTCTAGGTAATAAGGAATATGTTGAAAAAGATAAGAAATTCTTTGAGGAAATCTTGAAAGAAAATGATAAAAATGGAGATGGCTAAATTGATTATTAAGAGTTTTTAGAAATGATGAATAAGAACTAATGATTTAAAATTCTTAATTATATTTATTATTACATTTAAATTCATATTTTATTTTACTTTTTGGCTTTTTATTGGTTTTACATATTTTATTAGAATTTACATAACTTATTCATTTATTCATTTTGCTGATCTTAACTTACAGCTGTTGAATATTCAAATGAATCTAATATCAAATTCATGTCTTAAATAAATTTACATAAAAAATTTTCTTCATTTTCCTATTATATACTCAAAACACTATTTTTTTATTCTAAAATATCTATCTTAATATTTTTAATTATATTTACTTAATTTTATAAAACGCTGTTTAATTTATTTTCTTGTAGTGAGTAAAGTCTTTTGTCTAACTCAAAATTATTGTTATTTTTATTCTTTTTCTTACATGATATTTAATTTAACTTTTTTTGTTGATTTTGAATATCTAGATTCTTTAAATTTAGTTATTTTAATTATTTTTCTTTCAATTCTTAATGTTTTTATATATATATAACATTTTATTATAATTAATACTAAACTAAAAATATATTAAAATTTTTACATTTAAAACTTGCTAAAAATAAAAATTTTAAATTAAATAATTTTTCATCAAATTTTTTAACAAAATTTTCTAGCCTTTGGCTATTTTAGATATTTTATTAATATCTGGTTTAAAATTTAGCAAGTATTTAACTTTTATTATAAATTTTTAGTTTGAAAATAAAAGAATAATAGTATTTATTTAATCTTAAATTAAAAAGTAGATTTACCTTCTTTAAATTATTTTGTTGATAACATAAAGCTAATTTTCAATACATATAAAAACATATTAGTATTTAATCATCATTCCTAAAGTTTCAGCGTGTAACAATTATTATCTAAATGAAATTTTAAATAGAATTAATTAATAATTTTACTTGTTTTCTTCTTCTTATCTAAATAACTCTTTGTTTCTTTTATAAAGTTTTCTCATTAAAATTTTGGTATCCTAAAATAAAAGTCTTTAATAATTAATACATTGTCTCAATCAGAAATACTAATTAGATCTTCTGTTTTTAAGATATGAGAAAGATTGGGATTATTATAAAATTCTTAACTTTAGTTTAAAATTAAATATTACATATAAGTTTCAATAGAATTACTTTTATCTTGATTCAATTTATTTTTCTTATTTTAATTCATAATATATTAAAATTACTTAGAATGTTTATTATTTATAATAATAATAAAATAATCAAAATTAGTCATTATATTCTTCTGCTTCAAAAAATTCATTGATAATTTATGAAACCAAATTATAAATATCATCACTAGGGTGTTTTTATAAATTTTCAAGTAATTGAACTCCTTAAAATAAGTTAAATTGCTCTAAAAACAAATTGCTTTAATTAGTGGATAAAATATTGCAACCATAATTAAGTAATTGACGAATGATTTCTAAATTGAGCTTGAGAATAATAACACTGTTAGTTTTCAACAATAAAACTAATGAATGCATAAATTTGTTTTGATAAATTATATAAATTTAATTTTGACTTCCTTTAATTATGGTATTTTTAATTAAGAATAGAGTTTCTTCGATGACTTCATCGACGTCAGTTTCAAGAATATTTTTGATCTTTTAAATCTATTGCTAATCTTAAAAAATGGACTATATTTGGTTTACAGTACCTGCAGCAATATTGGAGATATTCCACATGATTTCCCTTCTTATAGCTGGATTATCTGTTTGTAATAAATTGAACAATTATTTAAGTACTCCACATCCTAAAACTATATCGGTCTAACTATCAGTTCCAGTCATAAGGTTTCCTATTACTCTCATCATTGGAACAGATACTGAAATGGAAGAATTGTTTAAATATTAACTGAGGAAAGGAACAACTCCAGTATCTATGATATTTTGGATTCTAGAATTATCCCCATCTATTAAAATAATATAGAAATAGATAAATACTAAATAATACCTGATAAGTATGATAAAGCCCATGCAGAATTACTTAACACTTCGTAATTTTTAATGTTAATTATAGCCCAACAGAAGACTTGAGTTGCATGTTTGGTATAATGATAATTGGGAATAGGTCTACCTCTACAAAGGTTGCTGAGAGTCCAAATGCAATGATGAACCAGCGAAGAGCAGAGAGGCATCGAAGCATAACTGAAAACCAAATTTGTAATAATAGGAATTACATTCATTTCTAATATCATGTCTCTAAACACGAATGAATCTGATGCAATATTCCCAAGAGCCCAAACAGCTTATTCGTTTATGCGAGGATATCTGTCATGTAATAATTAAATGAATGCTTCAATTCCTCTTTGTTGAATTACCACTTTTGTTTAACTACTTGTACCACAAACTACATTTGTAAGTGTCCAAGCACACTCTAATTTTATTTAACTTTCTTTCGAATTGATCATCAATCTCAACAATACTCCCACTCCATTACTATCTATTAATTCCTATATAGGACATTACTCTTCTAAAGACATTAATTTCCTAATGTGAATTGTACTTTCTATTTCTTCAAGCACTTACTTTTCTTCTTTATTATTCATCTCTAATGAATTCTTTAATTTAACCAGCAATTCTAATAAATCAATTTTCATATCGTATTTCTTTTTAAGCAATTAAATTATTTATTCTTTAAAAGGGTTACCCTCTAAATGCTCTAAGTTTTCTTCTCTATCTTTTATTTATTCATAATTCATTTCTAATAATATTTCATCTTTTTTTTCTTCGAAAATATTTTAATTTTATTTTTAATCTTCTTATTCTATTTTTCTTTTTTTTTTAAATATTTCATCTCTTTTTTCTTTTCTTATTTAATCAGTTCTTTCTTCTCTCTTTTTAAATAATAAATTTTATTCTTTGTCAAATTACATATTCTGCACTATAAAATTTTGATATTTTTATTAAAATTTTATAGGATTTATAAATTTATATAATTTAAATTTAGTAATATTATTAAAAAGCAATTATGTATTATTAAATATAAATTATCACTAATAAATTTCAATTATAAATATAACTATAAAAATTTATAAATAATTATGTAAAATTATTCAATAAAAAAAAGAAATAAATTATAATATTAATTAATATTATTAAATTACGGAGAAAAAATAATCAATTAATTATTTATTTTATTGATAAATGTTTTGTCAATTATTAATCTTTATTTTAAAGAAATTAAATATTATTGAATTTTAATTGTTTAGTATACTATTATAATAAAATTAATTTATAACTATTATTATTTCAATAAAAATTTAATAGTAAAGATTATATAATTATAATTAAATGAAAGGTTTAGGTTTAATTAAACTCGATTAAGAAATAAACTAAATTTATGAAGTGGATTAAGAAGATATAAAAGATATTTAATTTTTGAATGAGTAAATGTTGATTTTAACATGTAATAAAAATAATATTAATAAAAGAGCAAGGAAATATTTACTAAAAAAATGGAAATAATACAAATAAAAAAATGATAAAAATAAATAGAGAATTAAAGATAAAGAATATGAAAGTAAATTAGAACATGATTATAGTAGTAGATGATAATGGAATAATATATGGAATGGGTAAGGATATAGATAATAGTGGATTACTAGGTAAAATAAATAAGAGTGATGAATTAGTGCAAATAAGTAATAAAAAGATAAAGTAAATATTATAATTAAATAATTAAACAGATTTTAAGATGTGTGTTTGGGAAATAAACACGGTATAGGAGTAGACAATGATAAAAGAGTGTATGGATGGGGTATAAACTTATATGGGGAATTATTGATAAGTGAGAAAGTTTGAATTAGTGAGCCTATAAAGTTAAGTGAAGAGAAAGTGTATTGAGTGGCTGTGCAGAATAGTGTATCTTATTTGATTAATGAGTAACACTGTCTATTCTATTCAGGAATTCATCGATAGCAACAATAATGGCAATAATAACAAATTCCAGATCTGCACACTCTCAAATAAATACACTTATCTCAATTCAATAAGATTACCAACAATATAGACTGAATGGACTCATAGTTTTTGGAAATGCAAGTAACTACAGATTATCTTGTGCTTTTATCTCTCAAAAATAAAATATACCTCCTATCCACTACTTACAACTTCACTCTTCTCAACCTCCATTATAACTCTCCCTATTCTCAAATCGTCATCTATCCCAATCACTAGTTATTCATCCTTACCACAAAACATTTCATCAATTACCAAATCAATACTCATACATCCTATACTTATCTAATTCCTAACTACTTTAATCATTTTACTCTCTTATCATTATCTAATAACACTTAAAATCTATACATATTCCTTGCACAAATTAAAGATCACAATCATTCTAAACTTAAACTTATACAACCTAATACAAACAATCAAAATAACAACATTGGTTCAAACAATAACATTACGAATAATAATAATAATAATAATAATTATGATTATGATGCTTATAATACTAGTAATAGTTGTAGTTAATAGATGTAATCTAAACGTTCTTATTTTAGTAGTATGAATAACATGAATGAGATGAGTTTGAATAGGACATATAAGAAAACAAGTTACTTACAGGGTAGTATTTGTAGCCATTAGATGAAAGTACTGAGCAAGATGGATGAACAGCTGGCTAAGCAGAAATATGTGGCAATGAGTTAAGAGTAGATTGATTAAATCTAAAAGGTAATTGTAAGCATCTTCAATAATTAAGATTAGAAAAATAACATCATCAACCTGTCCAATATCTAATTCATTCAAATCAAAGTCTTCATGCTCAATCTCCAAATCGACCAACTTAAGTCTATTTTTCTCAACTTTCATAAAATCAAGTATCATATTAAAAAGTTATCTCTCCCAAACAAAGTCATTTATCATATTTCTCAAATTGAATAACTTCTTTCTGATGTTCTTAGTTTCAGGCTCCATTATGATTCTACTTTAGAAGAAACAGATCATACCATATATGATTTTGATAGACAATAAATTCAGATTGATCATTTCCAAAAATACTTGGATCTTAATTATCTTAATTAAAACAGTCATAATTTAACTAATAATCATAACAATCATTACAATATTAATAATAATTACTTATAATCTTATAATGAAGATGAAAAAAATGTGTTGGAATAAGAAGAAATTAATAATGGAAAGAATATGGTGAATTTATTGAATAGCAGCAATTTAATAGTAGATTAAGAAGACTAATAATAAAAATATAATAATAAGGAACATATAATTAATAATAATAACCGTTTCTCAAGCGAATCAAAGAGAAAGTCTTTTGAAAATTATCTGAACAACTTGAATGATTAATAGAGTTAGATGAAAATAATTTAAGAGAAAGTTTGTAGTATGGAGAGTAAAATAAATATCATTAATTCGAAATCTCATCTAAGTAATAATAATTCTAAATTGATTTGGCAAAGTCAAATGCAAAGCCAAATGCAAAGTGAAAGTGTATAAAAGCTGTCTCCTCAAAAGTAACTTTTGACTTTTGAGATTTTTGAGACTGAAGACAAAGATGTAAAGAATTAGTAGTTCATTAAAGAGTTCATCTTTAAAATTTTTCTCATTTTTAAAATCAAGACTTAGCTCATTCTCAAAGAAACCATCAATATCATTAAAATATTCTCTATTAAAAAATAGGTCGTCAAATAAAGCCTGCTCTTTTTTTAAAAAACTATCTCCCATATTTAACTTAAATCTCAATCATTATTGCTAAAATATTTTTTTGCTTAGTTACATATAAACTTAAAATAAAAAAATTTATTAACTTAAGTCTAAAAGCAAATCCTCAAAAAATAATAATTGCTTCAAAAAAACACTAATTTATTTATAAATAAAATTGATTAGATCATTTAAATTATTAATTTAAAAAATAACTAACTCCTTATTTACTTTTTTTAAATTAATATTAAATTAAAAAACTATTTCCAAAATCAAATATAAAAAGCTAAATTATTTATACTAACTTTAATAAATATATAAAAATAAAATAAAAAAAATATTTAATAAAAATTTTTAAATTAATTAAAAATTTTCAATCAAATACATATATAGAAAACTAAAGAAATGAAGTTTTAATTACAAAAAATAAAAAAGTAAAAAATATAATTAATAAATAGATTTATAAATTTGATTTAATTATATATTAAAAAATAAGAATTTTTTAAAATTAAAAAATTATACAAAAAAAAAACTAAATAAAATTTATATATAAATTAATTAATTCTTAAAATAAATAATCTTGTTAAATTTAAAATTAAATAAAATTACCTTTTATTTATTTAAAATCTCAAGTAAAATTATTCTTTAAAATAATTAAAAATATTTTTAAATGCATAGTAATAAACTAATAAATTAAAAAAATTAATTTAATTAATTTAAAAACTAAATAATAATAATTTAAAAAATAAGAAAAAAAAATTGATCGAAAATCTTAAAAATATATAAAAAAAATATTTACGAACCTAAAAGTAAATCCTTTTATTAAAAAGATTAAATTAAATCATTAATAAAATAGCTAAGGCCTTGTTTTTTTAAAAAATATTCAGCCTAAATAAAAAAATATCTTATTTAGAATAATCAGTTAATATGTTATGTAAATTTATTAAAAAAAAAATATTAAATTAAAAATTACAAGCTGTTTTAAAAATAAAATAAGTCATCACAATTTAAATATATGATTTGAAAATAATCCAAGAAATAAGTCAAATTGAAAAATTAAGAAATGATCAATTCTAAAAAATATAAAACTAAATAAAATGTATGTATAATTTAATATCTAATTTTAGAGTAGCAATCAAAATAAAAAAGTATAGATTTTATAACTCTTTTTTAAAATATTTTTAGAAATTAAAAAAGAAATGTTATTTTTAGAATCTAATAATTTGTTTAAAGTATAAGTAAATAGAAAATATTATCATTAAATAAACTTGTACAAGTTATAAGTATGAATTAGACTAGACTAAAAAAATAATTTATAAAATTGATATTCGAACTATATAAAGCTAATTAGATTGAAAAAATATTATAAATGAAAAAAAAATAAGCATTAAGTTGTGCATTAAAAATAATAGCTGAGTAAAAAAAACAAAAGAAGATATATTACTGTAGTTATTTTATCCAGCAATTAATAAAAATAAATGAAAATAAATAATTGAAAATTAACATAGCATTCAGGCAAGATCCAGTGAAGCAATATTTGAAAGAAATCCAGAATAATACAAATAAAAACAACTAAAAAGTATAAACATATTAATAATAATACTAAAAAAATTTACAGAAGAAAAAATAAACAAATGAACAAATAAAATAGTAATCTATAATTAAAACATGCAATTTAAATCTAAATGAGTATAATTTTTAAGAGTTTGATAAATAAATTGATATTTCAACTATAAAAAAAGAATCATTAATAGCAGACTAATCTCCAACTTAATTAAAAAGAGACTATTATGAAGAAGCATAAAAATTATATCAAAAATCAAATATTTAAAAAAGCAAGAAAAAAATGAAAGATAATTATAAGAATAAGCTCATTTAAAATTAAAATGAGTAATATTTGTAAGAAGTCTAAGATCTTTAAAATGTGATGTATTTAATAGAACAGCATCAGAATATTGAGATTAGTGCTCCATTTGAAATAACAAACAATAACAATAATAATAATAATAAAAATAATAACAATAATAATAATAATTTCAATAATAACTTAAATAATAACTTTAATAATAACTTTAATAATAACAAAATGTTGAATACTGTAGAGGAGTAAACAAGAAGAAGTACTGATTAGTTATTGAATGTAAAGGATAAGTAGAACTATTAATAAGAATTGAACAAAGCTTTACAACATAGAAAGACTAGTAGCATGGATAAATTATAAACATACAATAACAACAACTATCTTAAAACCAATTAAACTTAAGACATTCAGTTATAAATATAAATTAACAATTATTAATAACTTAATAATATGAAAAATTAAATAATAAAAAACACTGATTTAGCTTCAAAAATTCTTTCCAATGGAATTCAAATGAAGAATTAGAACCAAATCATAAAAAAAATACAATAGAATAATAATTATAATATTAATAATGATAATAATAATGAGAACAGTATTTATAAGAAGGTGCTAAGTATAAATAGACACAACAAATTATGAATAAAATATTTTTATTTCAGTATTAGCATGATTTGTCCTCAATTAACTTCGGAACAGGTCTGCTTATATCATCCTTTAATTGTTTATCTTCAATCTTACTTCTATTCTTGTTTTACAGTGTTTTTATTTTATGGGATTATATTATTATATTACATATCCTTTATAATAATAAAAATGAAAGTAAAAAAAGCTATTTCAAAATAAAATAATGATAATAATAATAAGAAGTACTTTTCTAGATAATCAGGAAGGGTAATCGATCCTAAAAATATGAAGAAAAGTTAACTTATTTTAGAGAAATAAAACAAATAAATTGTAGAGAATAAAAATAAATTAGAGGATAATAAAGAGGATAAAAAGATGGAAGAATTTGAAAAAAAGCAATTACGATTATTAAACAATATTAGCATGCAAGAAAAGCTTAGGAATGTGTATAAAGATGCAGAGAAAGAGTATGAAATATAGAGTGGAAGGGAACTGATGAAATACAATATGAGCAAACAAGATAAAGAGTGGATGAAGAGAATTATAAGGTCAGGAACATTCAAAGACAAAGTATCTGCTTTAAGTATTTACATATAAGATAATCCAAAATATAGTTTGAAGACTTTAAATTCTTTGATTGTAATGTGTGAGGAGAAAAAAAGCAAAAAAGACCAATTAATAGTGTTTACAGCATTGAAAGATCTGTTTTTAAAAGTTTATAAAATGGAGATGAATGTATTTTAAAAGGGATTATAGGAAACAGAGGTAATTAGTAAAGAAAAACTGGTGGAGATCTACTATGAGGATCAATTAAAGAAGCATTACAGGTAGTATATCGAAATAGGCAGAAGATTATTGATGGATGAGTTGGGATTTGTGAAGGAAGGTATAGCTAGGATTTTAATGGAATTGTTGAGGACTGAGCCGGATCAGAATGAAGGAGAAAATATACTCGGAATATTGGTGAATAAGCTGGGTGATAAGGATAAGCAATTCGTGAAGTGGTTAGGTAGTGAGTTAGCCAAATTGATAGCTTATAAGAAGCAATTGTAACAGAAACTAGTGTTACAATTGATGTCCTTTGTATTCAGACCAAATATACACTTCCATACCCAATACTATGCCATCAATCTCATCAATTCATTATCATAACTCCCTTCATAAACTCTCCTCACTCTTCTCAAATTCTATTTCGCACTCTTCTCCAAAATCATATCCAATCATCAATCTACTGATGACCTAATAGCTTCCAAAATGCTCTCATAAATTCTTAGAGGCATTAATCATATTTTCCCTTAAATCTAGTCCAACAAATCTTCAACTCAATAGTTTAAGACTTTTTTTGATCTATAGGTAGACAATCTTTACAAAATCGTCCACATTACTAAAAACTATAAAATCAAAATTTAAACTCTCCTCTTTATCTTTTAAGTCTAATCCTAATATTACTAGCTTAATGACCGTTTTTATAACATTCTTTATTCTATGTTATATGATAAACAAATACAAAATACTACTCTTGTTGAATTATTTTTTGATCTACTTTTTTTCAGTTTGAAGGCTGATTTTAACATCAAGAGGGTTAAAGCATTTGTTAAAAGGCTTCTTTAAGTTGCTATTCATTCTAATGTTGGCTTTATCGTTACTTCTATACTTTTTATCAGTAATCTTATGTAGGTACATTAATTTCTTTCTTCAATGTTTACTTTCACTGAAAAAAATTTTTAAGATGAAGTTAAAAGTATAACTATTAGTAAAGATCAAAATGATAACAATAATTTTGATTATAATTTTAATGATAATGAAGAAAAGCATAAACTTAAAGAAAGTAATCTTAATCATACAAATTATAATTAAAACAATAATCATAATATTGAATTAGAGGAAAATAATTGTAATAATAATTAAAATTATGATTTCATGAAAAAATAACCTTAATTTTCAAATGCGGATAATACTTGTTTGTGGGAAATAAATGTTTTATAAAATCATTATCATCCTTCAGTTTAAAAATTTTCTTAAGAATTAATTGAAAAACTATCTAATTAAACTATTTAATATTCGGGAAATCCTATTCTTGATTTCAGTTTAATAAATTTTTTAGAAAGATTTTCTTTAAAAAAATGTAAACAATTATCAAAATCCTAGTTATAAAAAGTCACCAAAAATAAATTAAGAAGGTCAAAAGTTGAAGATTCTCTATCAATAAATAATGTTATTAATAAAGAATAAAATTAAGTAAGAGAAGATGAGAGATTTTTCCTAAAGTATTTTTAATAAAAATAGAAAAGAGTTAAGAATAAAAAATAAATTAAAAAATAGTTAGGATTAGATTATGATGATGAAATAGATCAAGATGATTTTGCCGATTAATTAATTGATTAAGAAATGGAGAAATTTGAAATTACTTAAAAAAAATAGTAAAAATATAATCAAAATTTTAATGAAGAATTTTAAGAAGAGAATAGTGAATTAGAAGAATTTTTAAATCAGGATTTATAAGGTATTATATTGACTAATATAAAAATATTAAGATATTAAAAAATCAATAAAATTTTATATATTTATAAACAATTATAAATAAAAAATATTTTTTCAGACGAATTTAGTGATGAAGATCAAAACAAATCTTTAGATGAAGAAAATGAATTTTTTAACGAAAAATAAATTATGGAAGATATATTTGATATTGATGAAGAAAATGAATTACAATATGATATTAATAATAAAAGTTTTACAAAAAAAAGTAAAAAATCAATTAAAATTAAAAAACAATCAAAGAAAAAAAATTGATTATAAATTATATAAAAATAATATTATTTTAAATTTAATTATTATAATTTTTAAATATAAAATAAAATATTTTTATCATTCTTTATCAATAATTTTTTTGATATTTTAAAGGTAATTTTTTAGTTTTTCAATTTATTAATTACTTTCTTTTTAAAACTCTTCCATATTTTATTAATATTTTTCCATTAATTATGAATTTTAATTATATTACTAAGTTTTTATTTTTTATAAACTGAATATTTTTTTTTATTTTAAATTAGTATACTTATTATTCGATCTTTAATTAAATTTCTAAATTGCATATTAATATTTTTAAAATATTTTTTCTTTTTGAATTTCTATTTTTTGTAATTGTAAATTAATTTCTTATAATTTACTTTTATATTCGATTTATATTTCTTTTTTTTTACTCTTATATTTAGTAGAGTAATGTTAAAATAATTAATCTCTTTATTTATCATTATTTTCTATTAATTATCGATTATTTTTTTTCAATTTTAAGTTATCATATTTCATTTTCTTTATCTTTCTTTATATAAAAAATAATTATTCTTCTAAATTCATTATTTCTAATTTATAATTATCTTCTTTTTTTTCGTTAATTTTTTCCTTTTTATCAATATTATTTATATAAAATTCATAATTATATTCTCAATCTATTATATTTTATTATTATTATTATTATTTTTATATTTTTCCACCAAAATCCAGCTCACTTTTTATTATTTAAAACTATTATTTTTAATTAGATTTTTAAAAAAATTTATCTGCTGTTGCATTAATTTAAGAATTAGATTTATCATGAATATATTAACTCGAGTCATTTTTATTTTATATATTTATTTCAGAAATTTAATCATTTAAAAATTTTTAACATGTATTTTAAAATTCTCAATCCTTTATTTCATCATTCTATTATAATTTATTATATATTTAATTAGTTTTTTCTGATAACTTTTAAGTTTCATTTTTTTAAATATAATTTTCTTAAGAATTTTTTAATAATATATAATTATCTTTGATATTTAAACTGTCACCATTTTAATATTTATCAATAATTTTTTAAATATTTTTATTTTAAAAATCTATTTAAGATTTATCATAATTTTAGTTATTATTCTATTATGATTAATTTTATATTATTTAACTATTATTAAATTATTTATAAATATTATCTTAACTATCTAAACATTATTTTAATTTTTTTTCTAAATCTTTAATTAGATCATCTGTATCTATAAATTCTTAGGGTGTATTTTACATATTAAATTTAAATTTAGTTATTATTATAATTTCCTTTTTAATTTTATATTATATTTAGAATTTTAAATGTCTTTATAGAATTTAAAATCTAATATATAGAATAAAAATATACAGATATTTTATTTTTAAATATAAAATATAATTAAAATATAAAATTATAAAAAATTACAGAACATAGAATTTAAATTCCGATATAATTTAATTCTATAATTAGCCTTTTATTCTATTTAAAAATATAATTTTATTTCATTAATTTAATATTTAAACAATAAAGATTAGAGTTTGAAGATTTTTTTAATTATAAAAATACTTAAAAATGTCAAAATGAATTTGATAATTAAATAAAAATTTAAATAAAAATTAAAATTGTTTATTTTGACAAATATTTAATTCAAATACATTTCATATTTTATAAATAATATTTAAGGGTATATTTGTCTATAGAAAAACATTTCAAATTTTTTATTTATTTATAAATGTAAATTTGCTTTATTATTTAAATGTGATTATAGAAATATTTAAAACAATTAATATTAAATATTTCTTTAAGAAGACTAAATAATCAAATATATAATTTTCTATTTTATTATCAATATTTAGAATTGGAAATATTAAATAAATATATAAAATAATTTTTTATTAATTATAAAATATTTAAAAAAATTTAATTAAGAGAACTTTTTAATATTTTAAGTTTATATATTATGACTTAGATTATTTAAAAATATTAGCAGTTAAATTATAAAAATTATTTTTATAAATATATATGCAAAATATTAAAAATTTTTAAAACTTATAAATGAATCGATATATGAATTTTGGAATTAATTAAAGCTGAATCACTAATTGACAATATACTAAAGATTTTAATATACTTAATGAAAAATGGCTAAAATTTTTAATATTTTAAATAAAATTCAGTATAATATAGAAAATTAAGAATAAAATATATTACTAAAATTCTAACATTAATTATAATTTATTAAAAAATTAGTTTTTAAAAATTATCAAATATTAATTTGAATATGAAAAAAATTTATTCAAAAAAAAATAATTATAAAATAATCGGAATTAAAGAGATATATATTTTATAATAAAAAATAAATTATAAATAATAATTTAATTATATATTAATAAGCAAAATATTATAATATTAGGAATATAAATATTGAAATAATATATGTTTTCATAAATTAAATAAAAATATACTAAATAAGAGAGTATTTAAAATGAAGATATTTATAACTACTCCAATATTTTATGTTAATTCTAAACCTCATATTGGCCATTTATATTCAATGTTATTAGCTGATAGTTTTAAAAGAGTTTAATAAAGATACACTAATAAAAGTGTATACTTATCAACAGGAACTGATGAACATGGATTAAAAATATAATAAGCGGCATAGAAATAGTAAGTCTCTGAATAAAATTTAGCAAACAACATATCAGAATAATTTATAAATTTATGTCAACTATTTGATATTTAATATGATATATTTATAAGGACTACATATAATTATCATAAGGAAAATGTTCAAAATTATTGGAAAAATTTAGAATAATAAGGTTTTATTTATAAATCTAATTATTCAGGATATTATGATATTTAATAAGAAATGTTTATAAGTTAAACAGAATTGTTAAATAAATCTCAAGAAGAAAAAGAAAAACTTTAATTTATTTAAGAAACCAATTACAAGTTAGATTTAGACATACTAAGAAATAAAACTATGGATTAATTAAAAAATTAATAGTTACTAAATAAAAAAAATTTAAATAAAACTTTGTTAAGTGATTTACAAATCATCTAAAATTTATCCATCTCTAGAAATAAATAGAGAGTTTAATGGGGCATTGAAGTTCCTAATGATTAATAATAAGTTATATATGTATGGTTTGATGCATTAATGAATTATATTAGTGGCATATTAAAAATAAGCAACAATAATGAAACAGAAAATAATTAAGATATTATTAATTAATTTGAAATGTATCATATTATAGGTAAAGATATACTTAAATTTCATGGAATATATTGGCTTTATTTACTTAATGCTTTAGAATTGAATCCTTTTAAAAAACTTATAGTACATGATCATTGGATAAAGGAAAATTAAAAAATGAGTAAAAGTTTAGGGAATGTTATAGATCCAATAAAATTGTTAAAATAATTTAACAAAGATTAAATAAGATTTTATATGTTAGTGGAGGGACCTTAAGATCAAGATATTTAGTTTGATATTAGCAAAATTAAGTAGATTAATAATTAGATTTGTCATAAATATTGTATATTTATAAAAATTATATAAAATTATTTTATTTATATTTAAGTTAATTAAATTATCAGATTAGCAAATAATAAAATATTTAACGGAGAAATAGAATAAGTAAATTGGATATTGGATTAAAATGAAATTAATATGATAGATTCTTTAAATTAAATAGTTGAAAAATCGATTCAATATTAAAAGAATTGTGATTTTAAAAATAGCTTTTTAAATATTGAAATTTTGATAAATAGAATTAACAGGTATATCAATCTATCTTAAGTTTGGAAAGAAAAAGAAAAATAAATAAAGGATAAAATAATATACATATCATTTGAATTATTTAGAGTCATTAATATTCTCATTTAGCCATATTTACCTGATACAATTTATAAATTAGATTAATTTTTAAATTAAAATAATTAAAAAATCTTAGATTAATAAAAATATTTAATAAGAAAAATAAGCAATAACACAAATTAATAATTTAACTTTCATTTTAATTAAAATAAATTATTTATGTAAATCAACATAAGTCTTTAAGAAAATATTTAATATAAAATATTAAAGTGAAAAGTTATAAATATTAGAAAATAATTATATAATATAAATAATAAATTAATCTTATATATAAATTTATAATATTATCATTTTATTTCTAGTTTACCAAAAATATATTATCAATTATTTTTTAATTTATTTTCCTTATTAATAAATTATTTTTATATTTAAGAAATTTATTTATTATTCTGAATCATTTTAGTCTTATTATATATGTTTTTTATTTTATTTGATTAATATTTTTATTCCATTAATTTTTTCTTTAATAATTAAAGAAACTTATAATATAATATTATTATTAATATTAAAACATCATAAAAATATAATAAAAACATATTTTTTTTTACGAAATTATTTATATATATAATGGATCATTGATTGTATGGTTGGCTTGATTTGTAGTGGATTTGTCTTCTTTCTATGGCCTATAGAGTGGGAAGGATTTGGTGGAGCTGGATTGTGTCAGAATTGATTCCTTTGATTACAAGTGGACAAGATTTGAGTTTAAATAATTGTAAAATCTGTTGACTTGTTATCAATGGAGATAAGGTATGGCACTCCAGATTGATATGAGAATAGTA
>Ga0315908_10001811_pt1 | contig 15921 bp, 17 predicted proteins | sample LakEriMetagenome_12_FD_203520 | JGI IMG/M metagenome (GOLD analysis project Ga0315908, IMG submission 203520) | Freshwater fungal communities from buoy surface, Lake Erie, Ohio, United States - Buoy 4 MA124 | ecosystem: Environmental > Aquatic > Freshwater > Lake > Lake biofilm | place: USA... | reverse complement strand
GGCGAGTTCCGCATCGACACCCTGCTCAGCCACGGCATCGAACGCATCGAAGTTCTGCGCGGGCCGCAATCGGCGCTGTGGGGCAGCCAGGCCATTGGCGGCGTCATCAGCCTCACCACCCGCGCGCCGGTGCGCGGCACGATGCTGTATGGCGAAGTGCAAGGCGGCAGCCTGGGCACGGTGCGCGGCGGCGTGGGCGCTGGCTGGGCCGACGACACGATCAGCATCAGCGGACAACTCTCCGGCCTGTCCACCGACGGCTATGACATTGCGCGCAGCGGCGGCGATAAGGATGGCTATGACAATGTCACCGCCCATGGCCGCATCGAATGGAAGGCCGCGCCGGAACTCACTCTGCTGCTGGTTGGCCGCCACCAGGATTCGACCTCGCGCTTCGATGGCTTCAACTTCGCCACCGGCGTGCCGCGCGACGAACCACTCTCCACCAACAGCCGCCAGACCGCCGTGCGCGCCGAAGCCGCGCTGGCGCTGTTTGACGGGGGGTGGACCACCCGCGCCAGTTTCATGGGGGTGCGCGCCGACAACATCAACCGCCGCGCCGGCAATTTCCAGAACCGCAGCGATGGCGAGCGTGATCTGTTCCGCCTGCAATCGACCGGCCGCGTGCAGGCCGGCGACCTCACCCACAGCCTGACCGGCGCACTGGATGTTGAAACCGAACGCTTCACCAGCAGCGACTTCAGCACAACGGCGGCTTCCAACCAGCGCCAGAGCCGCCGTCAGACCAGCCTGGTCGGCGAATATCGCCTGTCCGCCAGCAACGGCATCGGCGTTGGCGCCGCCGTCCGCCACGACATGAACGATCGTTTTGCCGATGCCACCACCGTACGCTTCGACGCGGTGGCCCCGATTGGCGATTTGCGTCTGCACGCCGCCTTTGGCACCGGCATCGCCGATCCGACCTTCTTCGATCAGTTCGGCTTCTTCCCCGGATCGTTCCGCGGCAATCCCGATCTGGTGCCGGAACGCAGCCGCAGCGTCGAAGCCGGCATCGGCTGGGCCAAAGGCAACAACAGCCTGGATGTCACGCTGTTCGACGCCAATCTGACCAACGAGATCATCGGCACTTTCAACAGCACGACCTTCATCGCTGGGGTGGCCAATGCGACCGGGCGCAGCACGCGCCGCGGCGTGGAAGTCGCTGGCCGGGCCGAACTGGTTGAAGGATTGGGCCTCTCCGCCAGTTACACCTATCTCGATGCCAATCAGCAGCAGACGGCGGGCAATGCCGTGGTGCGCGAAGTGCGGCGGCCCAAGCACAGTGGCAGCATCGCGCTGAATTACAGCAGCAGCGATTTCGATCTGTCGGCGGCAGCAGCGATCACTGGCGCACGCGGCGACACCGATTTTGCCCGGTTCGTGCCGGTCACCCTGCCGGCCTACACGATCGTGACGCTGGCCGGTGCGTGGCACATCACCCCGCGCATCGATCTGACCGGACGGATCGAAAACGCGCTGGATGCCACGCAGGTTGATGTGTTCGCCTATCGCGGCCCTGGCATCACCGTTCACGGCGGGATCCGGTTCCACCTGTAATGGTCTGGGTCGCCCTTCCCTTGCTGTCATGCTGGCGCAGGCCAGCATCCACTGTGGGTCGGGTGCACGCATTCTGGCCGAAGTTGGCTCAGGCGGCACGGTGGATGCTGGCATGCGCCAGCATGACAATGGGGGTGGTTGCGGCCGCAGCCACCCCTTCCCGCATTGTCAGCCTCAACCTGTGCACGGATGAATATCTGCTGCTCACCGCGCGCCGCAGCCAGATTGCCAGCATCAGCCGGCTGGGGGCCGATGCGCAGGAAAGCCCACTGGCGGACAAGGCACGCGGGCTGGCAACCAACAATGGCAGGCTGGGTGATGTGCTGACGCAGTCACCGCAACTGGTGCTGACCATGGGCCATGATCCGCAGGCCAAGGCGCTGGCAGCCCGGCTGGGGCTGAAACTGGTGGCCCTGCCCTATCCTGCCAGCCCGGCCGATGTGGCAGCGCAGGTGCGCCAAGTGGCCAATCTGGTCGGCAACGCGGCGGCCGGTGCGGCCTTTGCCGGTAAGGTCGCCGCGCTCACCGCCACCGCCCCACCCGCCCGCGCCGGCCTGATGATCGGCGGCAGCGGCCTGGCGCCGGCGATGGACGGGCTGGCCGCCGGCTGGCTGCGGCTGGCCGGCATCCGGCAACAGCAAAGCGGCCAGATCAGCCTGGAAACACTGCTGGTGCAGCCGCCGGCCCTCATCATCCGCAACGTCTATCGCCCCGGCCAACGCTCGTTGCCGCAGGCGTGGAGCCAGCATCCGGTTCTGCGCCAGCTGCAGGCCCGGCAGGTGGAGGCTGATGGCCGCGCCTTCCTGTGCGGCGGCGCCGCAATGCCGGCAGAGATACTGCGGCTGCGCAGGGCGCTGTCATGAAGGCGGGCTTGGCCTTGCTCTGCGTGCTGCTGGCACTGGCATCGCTGGCGCTGGGGCCGATCGATCTCGCGGCACTGTGGGCGCGCGACCCCGATCTGGCGCGCAGCCTATTTATCGAATTGCGGCTGCCGCGCACCGGCCTCGCGCTGGCGATTGGCGCCGGTTTGGGCGCTTCGGGCGCAGCAGCGCAGGCTTTTTTCCGCAACCCGCTGGCTTCGCCCGATGTGCTGGGGCCATCCAGCGGTGCGGCGCTGGGCGCGGTGCTGGCCGGCTATTTCCTCGGAGCCGGGGTGATCGGCATGGCCATTGGTGGCTTGGCCGGGGCCGGGTTGTCGCTGCTGCTGTTGCTGGCGCTGGCCGGGCGCAGCGCCGGTGCAACGCGGCTGGTGCTCGCCGGCGTCGCCGTTTCCATGCTGCTTGGCGTTGCCATCAACCTGGCGCTCAGCCTCGCGCCGTCGCCCTTTGCGCTTTATGATCTGATGTTCTGGCTGATGGGCAGCCTGAATGATCGCAGCCTGCCGCAAATGGCGCTGGCAGCACCCCCCATCCTTATCGGCATCGTCCTGCTGCTGCGCGCTGCCCCGGCGCTGGACACGCTGGCGCTGGGGGAAGAGGTGGCGCAGTCGCTGGGCGTTGGTCTCTCTGCTGTGCAGGCGCGCGTGGTGCTGGCCATCGCGCTCGCCACTGGTGCCGGCGTGGCGGTGGCGGGCAGCATCGGTTTCATCGGGCTGATCGTGCCGCATCTGGTGCGACCGTTCGTGGGCCACCGGCCGGGCGCGGCAATCGCGCCTTCTGCGCTGGCCGGTGCGGCCCTCTTGAGCGCTGCGGACATCGCGGTGCGGTTGCTGCCGGCCGGGCTTGATCTGCGGCTGGGCGTGCTCACCGCCTTGATCGGCGCCCCCTTCTTCCTGTGCCTGATCATGGGGCGACGCTGATGCTGGAAGCCATTGATCTCGCCCGCCCGACGATGCTGGCGCCGACCAGCCTGACGCTACACCCCGGCCAGCTAACAGGCGTGATCGGCCCAAATGGCGCCGGCAAGACAACGCTGCTCAAGGCGCTGGCTGGGCTGTCGCGCGGGCCTGGAACGGTGCGGCTGGACGGGCAACCCTTCCTACCACACCCGCAGCGGCTGGCCTGGCTGCCAGCAAGCCGCGATGCCGTTTGGCCGATCCCGGCGGCCGCGTTGGTGCAGCTTGGCCTGGGCCCGGCGGCCGCGCCCGACCCGGCCGCGGTCTCCGCCGCGCTAAGCGCCTGTGATGCCACGGCGCTGGCGCATCGCCCGGTGGCCCAGCTTTCCACCGGCGAACGCGCTCGGGTCTTGCTGGCACGCGCCATTGTGGCGCGGCCGGCGTGGCTGCTGCTTGATGAACCCATCGCCAATCTCGATCCTGGACACCGGCTGGACGTGATGGCGTTGCTGGCATCCGAAGCCGCGCGGGGCGCTGGCGTGGTGCTGGCGCTGCACGATCTTGATCTGGCTCGGCGCTGTGACCGGCTGCTGTTGATTGCCAACGGCGCGGTGATCGCCGATGGCCCGCCGCATATGGTGTTGAACACAGACCAGCTTGGCCGTGTCTTTGGGGTTCAGCATGGTCCTGACGGTTGGTTTCGCTGCAGTCGCTTTGACCATTGAGCGCATGGCCAACATCGGCCATACCCGCCAACATGCCCGTCATTGGTCAACCCCTTCCCCCGTCAGCCCGCACCACGGCTGCTGCCATGGCCGAATTGGTCACTGAACTGCGCGAAAAGGCCGCGCGCATTGCCCTTGGTGGGCCGGCGGCGGCGCGCGAAAAACACGTGGCGCGCGGCAAGCTGTTGCCGCGCGAACGCGTGGAGGCGCTGCTCGATCCACACAGCGCTTTCCTTGAAATCGGCCAGTTCGCTGCTCACGATGTTTATGGCGAAGACGTGCCCGCCGCCGGCCTGATTGCCGGGGTGGGCCAGGTTGAAGGCCGGCTGTGCGTGATCGTGGCCAACGATGCCACGGTGAAGGGCGGCAGTTACTATCCGATCACCGTTAAGAAGCATCTGCGCGCCCAGGAAATCGCCGCGCAGAATGGCCTGCCCTGCCTTTACCTGGTCGATAGCGGCGGCGCCAACCTGCCCCGGCAGGACGAGGTGTTCCCCGATCGCGATCATTTCGGCCGTATCTTCTTCAATCAGGCCAACATGAGCGCCAATGGCATCCCGCAGATCGCCGCCGTGCTGGGCAGTTGCACCGCGGGTGGCGCCTATGTGCCGGCGATGGCGGATGAATCGATCATCGTGAAAAACCAGGGCACGATCTTCCTCGGCGGGCCGCCACTGGTGAAGGCCGCCACCGGCGAGGAAGTGACCGCCGAGGATCTGGGCGGCGGTGATGTGCACACGCGCATTTCCGGCGTCGCCGATCACCTCGCCGAAAATGACGAGGATGCGCTGGCCATTGCCCGCCGCATCGTGGCCACCCTGCCCGCCGCGCCCGCCGTGGCGCGTGGCCCGGCCCGCCCGCCGCTGTTTGATGCGAGCGAGTTGAACGCACTCGCCCCCATCGATACCCGCGTGCCGGTAGACGTGCGCGAGATCATCGCCCGGATGGTGGATGGTTCGGTACTGCAGGAATTCAAGCCACGTTACGGCGAAACGCTGGTCACCGGCTTTGCCCATATTGAAGGCTATCCGGTCGCCATCATCGCCAACAACGGCATCCTGTTTTCAGAGAGCGCCCAAAAAGGCGCGCATTTCATCGAACTGGCCTGCCAGCGCCGTATTCCGCTGTTGTTCCTGCAGAATATCAGCGGCTTCATGGTCGGCCGCCGCTTCGAGAATGAAGGCATCGCCAAGCATGGCGCCAAGCTGGTGACGGCCGTGGCCTGCGCCGCCGTGCCGAAAATCACCGTGGTGACCGGCGGCAGCTTCGGTGCCGGCAATTATGGCATGTGCGGCCGGGCTTACTCCCCGCGTTTCCTGTGGATGTGGCCGAACGCCCGCATCAGCGTGATGGGCGGCGAACAGGCGGCGAGCGTGCTGGCTGCGGTGAAGGGCGGCGGCTTCAAGAACGCCGCCGACGAAGAGGCGTTCAAGGCGCCAATCCGCGCGCAATATGAAGCGCAGGGCAACCCCTATTACGCCAGCGCCCGCCTGTGGGACGATGGCATCATCGCGCCGGAAGACACGCGCGCCGTGGTGGCGTTGAGCCTGGCGGCATCATTGCAGCAGCCGGTGCCGGAAACTCGGTTCGGCACGTTCCGGATGTGATGGCGATGCTGGACGAAACCCTCGACGATTGGGGCACGGCGCGGCTGACCCTGAACCGGCCGGAGCGGCACAACGCCTTCAATGCCGAACTGATCGGGGCGCTGGAAGAGGCCTTCACACGGCTGGGCCAGGCTGACGAGGTGCGCGCCATCGTGCTGGCGGGCAACGGCAAGAGCTTCTCGGCTGGTGCCGATCTCGATTGGATGCGGGCGGCCGCTGGCTGGAGCGAAGCCGAGAACCAGGCCGACGCCATGGGGCTTTCCAACATGCTCGCCGCCATCAATGATTGTGCGAAACCGGTGATCGTTGTTGCCCATGGCCATGTAACGGGCGGCGGCGTCGGGCTGGTCGCCTGTGCGGACATGGCGGTGGCGATCGAGGGCGCGCAGTTCCGCCTTTCCGAAGTGCGGTTGGGCCTGACACCGGCGACCATCTCGCCCTTCGTACTGGCAAAGATCGGTGCGGCGGCGCGGCGCTGGTTCCTTACTGCGGAGGCGTTCACCGCTGGCGAAGCACTGGGCATGGGGTTGGTGAACGAAACCGCCATTGATGAAGACGCGGCCGAAGCCGTGGTGGCACACTGGCTGGCCCACATCGGACAGGCCGCGCCCGGCGCCGTGGCAGATGCCAAGCTTCTAGCGCTGGATTTCGCCGGTGCCGAAATCAGTGAAGAGCTGCGCGAGGAAAGCGCCCGCCGCATCGCCGCGCGACGGGTAAGTGAAGAAGGCCGCGAAGGCATATCTGCCTTCCTGAGCAAGGGGGAACCATCATGGGTAATCGAATAGAGCCGCTATTCGCCGCCGCGATGTTGCTGGCTGCACCTGCTGCCGCTGCGCCCAAGGACGAAGTGCTCGCTGCCACCAACGCCTTCATGGATGCGCTCAACAAGGGCGATGCCAATGGTGCCGAGGCGATGACGCATCCGACGCTGACCATCCAGGTGCTGCGCTTCCCGCCCGAGGGCGGCAGCAAGTTTGGCGTGATGACCCGCCAGCAATTGTTCGACAATTTCCGCGCAGCGCCGCCGCAGCGCAAGTTCGACGAACGCACCGTGCGCTCGAAAATCCTCGTTACCCGCGATTATGCCCATGTCTGGGCGCCTTACACGCTCGATATCGACGGCAAGCGCATCCATTGCGGCGTGGACAGTTTCGGCTGGAGCAAGATCGACGGCAAATGGCTGCTGACGACGTTCGGCTGGACGGCCGACCCGAAGGGCTGCCCGCCGAAGTGAGAGACATGCAGAAAATCCTGATCGCCAATCGCGGGGAAATCGCCCGCCGCATCATCCGCACTGCGCACCGCATGGGCATTGCCACAGTTGCCGTGCATTCGGCTGCTGACGCGCATGCGCCGTTCGTGCGCGAAGCCGGCCAGGCCGTGCCGCTGGCGGGGGACCGCGCCTATCTCGACATGGATGCCATCATCGCAGCGGCCAAGCGCACGGGCGCCGATGCCATTCACCCCGGCTATGGCTTTCTTTCCGAGAATGCCGATTTCGCCAAGGCGCTGAAAAAGGCCGGGATCATCTTCATCGGCCCGCCGGAAAGCGCCATGCGGGTGATGGCGCTGAAGGACACCGCCAAGGCCGCGATGAAGAAAGCCGGCGTGCCGATCACGCCTGGCTATCAGGGCACGGACCAGAGCCTGGTGCGGCTGCAGAAGACCGCCGAAGGTGTCGGTTTCCCGCTGCTGATCAAGGCGGTGGCCGGCGGTGGCGGCAAGGGTATGCGCGCCGTGCATTCGGCAGACGAATTCCAGGAAGCCCTGATGGCCGCCCAGCGCGAAGGCGAAACTGCCTTCGGCAATGCCGGCGTGATGCTGGAGAAGCTGATCCAGCGCCCGCGCCACGTGGAAGTGCAGTTGTTCGCCGACAGCCATGGCAATGCCGTCCACCTGTTCGAACGCGATTGCTCGTTGCAACGCCGCCACCAGAAGGTGATCGAGGAAGCCCCCGCCCCCGGCCTGTCTGACCAGTTGCGTCACACGCTGGGCGTCGCCGCCGTCACCGCCGCCCACGCCATCGGCTATCAGGGCGCCGGCACGGTGGAGTTCATCCTCGATCTCGACACTGTGGATTTGCACGCTGATCCGGCCTTCTACTTCATGGAAATGAACACCCGCCTGCAGGTGGAGCACCCGGTCACCGAGTGCATCACCGGTGAGGATCTGGTCGAATGGCAGATCCGCGTTGCTCGCGGTGAGCCGCTGCCGAAAAAACAGGACGAGCTCAGCGTCAACGGTTGGGCGATGGAAGCCCGGCTCTATGCCGAAGATCCGGACAGCGGTTTCCTGCCCGCCACCGGCACCATTTCAACCCTCGAATTCGGCGCCGGCCCCGGCGTGCGTATCGATACCGGCGTCGAAACCGGCAGCCGAATCGGGCTGGATTATGATCCGATGATCGCCAAGGTGATCGCGCATGGTGCGACGCGTGAGCAGGCCATTGATCGGTTGGTCGGCGCGCTGGATGCCACCATCGTGACGGGCCTGAAATGCAACCGTGCGTTCCTCGCCCGCCTGGCCGACACCAAGGCCTTCCGCGCCGGCGAGGTCGATACCGGCTTCATCGCACGCCATGCCGCAGAATTGGCCGCACCCGGCCTGTGCCCGGCGCCGGTACTACTCGCCGCCGCGCTGGGGCTGGGACTGCCGCAGGATGAGCTCCGCAGCACGCTCTTTGGCACACTGAATTTCCGCATGAACGTTGCGGCCGAAACCCATGTCCGCCTGTGGTGGGGCGATGAACGCCATGCGCTGACGCTGCGCGCTGCCGGGGGGCCGCGCTGGCGGATCGGCGGACTTGCCGGCGTGGGCGAGGTCGCCGTCACCCGTACCGGCGCGTACGGCCTGTCGATCGATGTGGGCGGGCAATTGATGCCGGCCACGGTGGTTGCAGGCGATGGCCTCGTGGACGTTCGCATGGCCGGCCAGAGCTGGACGCTGGGCACCCGCCCGCCGCGCACCAAGGATGTTGGCGGCGGTCATGCCCATATGATCGCCCCGATGCCAGGCCGCGTGCTGGCTGTTGACGTGACGCCGGGCCAGGCCGTGGCCGAAGGCGATCGCCTGCTGGTGCTGGAAGCCATGAAAATGGAGCATCGCCTGACCGCCCGCGTGGCCGGCACCGTGCAGACCGTGCATGTCGCGGTGGGTGATCAGGTTGCCGATGGCATGATGCTGGTGGAAATCGGCTGATCGTGAGGGCCGGACCGGCGGGGCTCTTGCCGGTCCGACCCCTCCCGGCCGGGAACTTGTTACTCGGCGTCGTCTTGCGGCTGTTCGCGCCAGGCCAGAATGATGCCCGGTAGCGCCATCGAGGTGATGGCAAAACCCGAAAGCAGATCGAGCGCCTGTTCCTGCCCCGGCATCCAGCCATCGATGAACTTGGCCAGGATCGACCACATCAAGAAGCCGAACATCGCCAGCACCATGATCTGGTGGGTGGCGACATAGGATTTGTCGCGCATCGACCGTTCGCGTTCATCCAGCATGGCGTCGCTGGCCTGGGTCAACTGCCCGCGGCCTTCAATGAACAGCGCCACCGCACTGAACAGGCCGATCAGGCGCAAGCCAACAAAACCGATCGGTGTATCGCCATCAGGCGCGGCAAAGATCGCTCCGCCCAGATAGCCGATACCGATGCCGCCCAGCACCAGCAGCGACAGGATGCGCGCGGCGCGCAGCGAGAGTTTCAGTGGCGGGTTGAGGGTTGTGGGTTTGCTCACGATCATTCCTCCTCTGCACGGTCGCCCCAGGCCAGGATCACGGCCGGCACCATCACATGGACCCAGAACAGCATCGCCATCAGCCAGCCAGCCTCATGCATGTCGGGCAGCCAAAGCGTGCCGGGCGCGGCCAGCAGCAGCCAGATACAAGCAAGACAGATGGAGATCCCGGTCACCCGGTGGCCGATCACCACCGCCCGCGCGCGCTCAGCACGCTCGCGTTCATCCAGTTCACCTGGCGCCACATAGCGCCAGCCGGGGCTGCCGACTGCAACGGCTGCCGCCAGTGCCCAGCCAAGCACACGGGTCATGGTCATCACGCCGCCCATGCCGTCGATTGGCAGCAACAGGGGCCCGATCGTGCCGGCGACCAGCGCCGCCAGCGCCAGGCCCGACAACACGGGCACCCGCATTGTGGAAAAGCGCGGCGGCTTGAAAAGTGCAGATTGGGCCATCAGCGACCTCCTTCCATGAGACGCGGCGCAGCGAGGGAGGCCGCCAGCGGTGTGAACGCTTCGAGGCTGAACAACGTCTCCACCGAAACGCCGAACACGCGGGCAAGCTTCAGGCCCAGTTCGAGGCTGGGGCCATATTGCCCGCGCTCCAGAAAGCCGATGGTCTGCGGATTGACGCCAACCTGTTCGGCCAATTCCTTGCGCGACAGGCCAGCTTCGGCCCGAAACAGCGCAAGCCGGTTGTGCAGTGTTGAAGTTTCGTTGTTCATCATCACGAATCATTGTCTATACACAACATAACGCTGTGTCAACAAAGTAGCGCTTTGCCCCTTCCCGCTCCCGTCGCCTCGGCCTAGAACGGCTGAAATCTGCAAAGGAATCCCTCACGATGCTGAGCCAGCTGAATTTCGCGCAAGGTGAGACCATCGACATGCTGCGCGATACGGTGCGCGCCTTTGCGGCCGCCGAAATCGCGCCACGCGCCGCCGAGATCGACGCCACCAACACATTCCCGCGCGATTTGTGGCCGAAGATGGGTGAACTTGGCCTGCACGGCATCACCGTGCCGGAGGCCGATGGCGGCATTGGCCTGGGTTATCTGGCGCATGTGGTGGTGGTGGAGGAGCTTTCCCGCGCCTCGGCCAGTGTTGGCCTTTCCTATGGCGCCCACACCAATTTGTGCATCAACCAGATTGCCCGCTGGGGTACGGCCGAACAGAAAGCGAAGTATCTGCCCGGCCTCATCTCTGGAGATCATGTCGGCAGCCTCGCCATGTCCGAACCGGGTGCGGGCAGTGACGTGATCGGCATGAAGCTGCGTGCCGATATCCAGGGCAACGGCGATTATGTGCTGAATGGCAACAAGATGTGGATCACCAACGGGCCGCATGCCGAAACGTTGGTCGTCTATGCCAAGACTGATCCCGCCGCCGGCCCGCGCGGGGTGACGGCGTTCCTGATCGAAAAGGGCATGAAAGGATTCTCCACCGCACAGAAGCTCGACAAGCTGGGCATGCGAGGGTCTGACACCTGCGAACTGGTGTTCAAGGATTGCAGCGTGCCGGCCGAAAATGTGCTGGGCGGCGTCGGCAATGGCGCCCGCGTGCTGATGTCCGGCCTGGATTATGAACGTGTGGTGCTTTCGGGTGGCCCGCTTGGCATCATGCAGGCTTGCATGGACGTCGTGGTGCCGTATGTTCATGATCGCCAGCAGTTCGGCCAACCCATCGGCCAGTTTCAGCTGATGCAGGGCAAGCTGGCCGACATGTATGTCGCGCTGTCCACCGCCCAGGCCTATACGTATGCCGTCGCGCAAGCCTGTGACCGCGGCGAGACCACCCGCAAGGACAGCGCCGGCTGCATCCTCTACAGCGCGGAAAAGGCAACCTGGATGGCGCTGGAGGCGATCCAGTGCCTGGGCGGTAACGGCTATATCAACGAATATCCCACCGGGCGCCTGCTCCGCGATGCCAAGCTCTATGAAATCGGCGCCGGCACCTCGGAAATCCGCCGTTACCTGATTGGCCGGGAATTGTTCGAAGAGACCAAGTGAGGCTGCTGGGCGTCGTCCTCGCCGGCGGCCAGTCGCGCCGCTTCGGCCGTGACAAGGCCTTGGCATTGCTCGATGGCCGGCCGCTGATCGATCATGCACTGGCAGCGCTGGTTGGCTGTGATGCGCTGGCGGTGGCGGGGCGGGAATGGCCCGGCATTGCCAGCCTGCCCGACCGGCCATCACCCGATCTCGGCCCGTTGGGTGGCCTCAACGCCGCGCTACATCACGCGGTGGCGAAGGGCTTCAGCCATGTTGCCAGCCTGCCCGTCGACAGCCCGACCCTGCCCGCCGACTGGCTGGCGAAGTTGGGCGATGGCCCGGCGCATGCAGCCGGCCAGCCCCTCATCGCTGTCTGGCCGATGGCGCTAGCAGACGGTGTGGAGGCGTTCGTGGCCGGCGGTGGCCGGCGGGTGCGGGAATGGGTGGCAGGCACCGGCGCACGTGCGGTCGATCTTGGGCCGCTGGCCAATCTCAATCAACCAAGTGATCTGGACCGCCTGCGCAGGTGACAAAGCGCCTCGCCGCACTATGCTGGCGGCGGGGAGAATTTGCATGAAAACACTGATCGCTGCCGCCTGCGCTTTGCTGGCCACCACCGCACTGGCCGCGCCAAAACCGGATGCCGCGCTGCTGAAGGCGGCCACCGCCGAAGCGCCCGCCATCACCGCCACGCTGAAATCGCTGGTGGAGATCGAAACGGGCACGGGTGACGCCGAGGGCATGGCCAGCATGGGCCGCTATCTGGAAAGCGCCTTCACCGCACGCGCCGGCACGGTGACACGGATGCAACCCACCGGCGGCGTGGCCGGCGAAATCATCGTCGCGCGCTGGAAAGGCACCGGCAAAGGCAAGCTGCTGCTGATCGCGCATATGGACACGGTGTATCAGCGCGGCGCCCTGGCCCGTGCGCCATTCAAACTGATGGATAGCCCGCAAGGCCCGCTGGCCTATGGCCCCGGCATTTCGGATGACAAGAGCGGCATTGCCACCATTCTGCACACACTGCCCCTGCTGACGGCCAAGGATTATGCCGAACTGACCGTCGCCATCAACACCGACGAGGAACGCGGATCGCTGGGTTCCGGCACGACCATCACCGAACTGGCCAAGGGCATGACGGCGGTGCTCAGCTTTGAACCGACCAGCATGCCGGAACGTTTGACGCGTGGCACATCGGCCACCAACACGGTGATCGTTACCGTCAAGGGCAAGGCCAGCCACGCCGGCGGCGCGCCGGAAGCCGGCATCAATTCACTGGTGGAGGCCGCCCACATCATCCAGACCACAAAGGATCTTGATCGCGGCCAAGGCAATCGCCGCTTCAACTGGACGGTGGTCGAACAACAGCGCGGCGTTCGCAACATCATCCCCGACGATGTGACGCTGATCGGCGACTTGCGCACCAGCAACCTGGCGCAATTTGATCAGTTCAAGGCGGAACTGCTCGATCGGCTGAAAACGCCATCCATCCCCGGCGCCGTGGTCAGCGCCGAAGTGCGCATGAACCGCCCGCCCTTCACCGCGACCCCGGCCAGCAACGCGCTGATCGACGAAGCCCGCGCCATCTATGCCACGCTGGGCAAGGAACTGCTGGTGATGGAACGCGGCGGCGGCGGCACAGATGCCGGCTATGCCGCGCTGGCCGGCGTGCCAGTGATTGAATCGCTGGGCCTGCCCGGCTTTGGCGCGCACACCACGCAGGCTGAATATGTGTTCCTCGAAGCCGTGCCCCGCCGGCTCTATCTGGCCGCAAGCCTGATCCGCAAGTTGGGGCGGTAGACGCCGCGCACAGCGGCAGCTAAGGCCGGCGCATGTCGGTCAGCCACCCTCCCCGCCTCTCGGCGATCCTGCTGGTGCTGGCCGGCATCGGCGCGATGTGCGTGCTCGATGTGTTCGCCAAATATCTGGCGCTGCGCCATGGCGCGCCGCTGACCACCTTTTCCCGCTATGCCAGTGGCACCGTTTTCGCGCTGATGGTGTGGCAGTGGCAGGGCCGGCCCTGGGTGGCACCGGGCGGGTTGCAGGCAAATCTGGTGCGCGGCACGCTGATTGCGGCGATGGCGCTGGCGTTTTTCTGGTCGATCACGCGGCTGCCGCTCGCCCTTGTGCTCACCCTCACGTTCGTCGGACCATTGGCGGTGCCGTTCATGGCGGCGCTTTATCTGAAGGAACCGGTGCAGCCCCGCTATATCGCGGCCGGTGTGTTGGGTTTCATCGGCGTGCTGGTCACCGTGGGCGGCATGCCCAGCCTGTCGAGCGGGGAATTGCTGGCAGCGGCAGCGGCCGTGCTCGCCGCATTCCTCTATGCCGGGACGGCGGTGATCCTGCGCTCGCGGGCGGCCGCCGATGGCGCCACGGTCATCACGCTGATCGCCGCGGTGGTGCCGATGCTGTGGCTGTCACCGGCGCTGATCAGCCTGCCTGCCATGCCGTCAACAATCGATCTGGGGCTGATGGCGGCCATGGGCCTCATCGGCAATATCGCTGTGCAGCTGATGGCGCGCGGCTATGTTCACCTGCAGGCGCAGGTTTCAGCGGTGCTGGAATATAGCGCCCTGCCCTGGGCCGCGCTGATGGGTTGGCTGGCGTTTGACGAGGTGGTGGCACCTAGCACGGTACTGGGCGCGGCGATCATCGCCGGGGCCTGCCTGTGGGCATCGCGCGCGCCAAGGGCAGACGTGGCAGCGCCAGTCAGCGGTCTGCCGCCAGCGCCAATTCCTTGAGGCACACCGCCTTGGCACGGCCAATGGCGGCAACATCCGGCAACAGTTCAACCGCCTCACGCGCATCCGCCAGATAAGCCGCGCGCGCCGCTGGCGCATGGCTGCCCACCGGCGCCCCGCAAATGGCCTGCACACCCAACACAGGGGAACGCCGCAGATCGGTCACCGCCAGAACTTCTGATGGCGCCCGCGGCAGCGCGGCCGCCACTGCAGCGGTGAGCTGCTCGGCCTGCGTATCTTCGGCACCGCGGGCCAGTTCCGGCGCCATTGCGATCCAATCGGCGGCACCGTTGCGGATTGCCCCCATCACGCGGCCCCAGTCACCGCCCGCCACCAGATGGGCGACCGCCGGCTTGGGGCCATTGCGATCAACATCGGCCGCGAACTGGCTGGCCGAAAGAATGCCGACAAGCAGCAGCAGGGGGGAAAATGCAGTCATGTGATGAATATGGGCTTGATGCCAGCCAGGTGCAATGGCGTCAGGCAGCGGGCGGATCGGCGATCATCGCGGTGAAGCTGCATTCGGCCACCAGTTTGCCGTCCACTTCGGCGCGGCCGGTGAACTTGGCCACCCGGCCGCGATCCTGCACCACCTGCACCTTCAGGTGCAGCAGGCAGCCAGGTTCCACCGGGGTGCGGAACTTGGCGTTCTCGATCGCCATGAAGAAAACGAGCTTGTCGCCCGCATCCGGATCCTTGGCGCGCGCGGTGTGAATGGCGAGCACGCCGGCGGTTTGCGCCAGCGCCTCGACGATCAGCACGCCGGGCATGATCGGCTTGGCCGGGAAATGCCCGGCAAAGAACGGCTCGTTGATGGTCACGCCCTTGATGCCGGTCGCGGATTGACCGGGGATCATGTCGATCACCCGGTCAACCAGCAGCATCGGAAACCGATGCGGCAGCAGCGCCATCACTGCCAGCACGTCAGCCGTGCTGGCAGTTTGAGGAACGGCGTCGTTCATCAACGGCGCGGCGGGGCCGCCGGAGCCGGGGCCGGAGCCGGAGCGGCAGGCGCAGTGCCAGCCGGAGCGGCCGGCGGCGTGATCGACACCTTCGGCAGTGCCTTGTCGAGACGGGCGACCACATCGGCGGTGATATCGATGGCAGCGGCGTGCTGGATGGTCACCTGCTCGTCAACGGCGATGTTGGCACCACGTTCGCGCATGATCAGGCTGATGATCGGCTGGGCGCCATCATTGATCTGCTTAACGACCCATTGTTCGGACGCCTGGATTTCCTGCTGGCGGCGCTGCAGTTCCTGATCGGCCTGGCCGCGACGGGTATCGAAATCCCGCACCTTGGCCTGCCAGGCCTGGACGGCGGCAGGAGCGGCGGCCTGAGCCGGCTGGGTGTCACGCAGCGTCTTTTCTTCTGCCGCCAGGCTGGTGCGCAGCTGGCTCAGGCGGGCGTTAAGCGCATCGGCCTTTGGCTTCAGTTCGGTCTGCGCGGCCTTGGCAGCGGCAGAGGTGGCGATCATTTCCTGGCGGTCAACCGTGACGATCACGGCGGCCGGCAGCTGCTGCGCCAGAACCGGGGCGGAAACACTGGCCAGCGCCAGTGCAATCAGAATCTTCTTCATCAGAATGCAGTCCCTACGTTGAATTGGAAAAGTTGCGGATCATCGCCCGGCTGTTTCACCAAGGCCTTGGCAAGGTCGAACCGGAACGGGCCGAACGGCGAGTTCCAGTTGACCCCGATACCCACCGAAACGCGCGGTTTCGGTGTATTCCCGAGGAATTCTTCGACAAAGCCCGCCGAGAAGCCATCGTTGGGCAAACAGGGTGCCGTCTGGCCGGGCAC
>Ga0315908_10001807_pt1 | contig 15935 bp, 16 predicted proteins | sample LakEriMetagenome_12_FD_203520 | JGI IMG/M metagenome (GOLD analysis project Ga0315908, IMG submission 203520) | Freshwater fungal communities from buoy surface, Lake Erie, Ohio, United States - Buoy 4 MA124 | ecosystem: Environmental > Aquatic > Freshwater > Lake > Lake biofilm | place: USA... | reverse complement strand
TTGGTTTGTAGTGTATTACAAAGAGAAGAACGAAGATAAAATATTTAAGTCCCATTTTGCTTTAAAACGTTAGTTATGAATTTCAAAAAAATACTTGCTTTAGCCGTTTTGCTTGTTAGTCAATTTTCAGTTGCGCAAGAAGGTGTTGCCGTATATTCAGATTATTTGTCAGATAATTATTATTTGCTTCACCCGTCAATGGCAGGAGCTTCAAACTGTTCCAAGTTAAGACTTACAGGACGTCAACAATGGTTTGGAACTCCAAATGCCCCAGCCATGCAAACCTTGAGTTACAATGGAAAAATTGGTGAACAATCGGGAGCGGGAGTAATAGTATATAATGATAGAAATGGATATCATTCCCAAAAAGGATTTAAAGTGACCTATGCACACCACATCATGTTTTCTAGAGACCGTGTTGATTTGAATCAATTGTCCTTTGGTATGAGTGGGGGGTTGGTGCAAAGTGTATTGGATCAATCAGCATTTTTGGGCCCATTTGATTTTGACCCTATTGTTAACGGGAATCTTCAAACGGATTCTTATTTTAATGTAGACGTGGGCTTATCATACAATTACTTGGATTTCTACTTCCATGCTACGGTAAAAAATGCAACCGAACAAAGAAGATCATTATACACCGAAAGAGAGAATGATAATATTCGCAAATTAATTTTCAATGCAGGATACACCTTTGGACAAGAAGACGGTTTGCTTTGGGAGCCATCTATCATGTATCAATCGGTTGAGGTTACCAATGAAAAATCCTTAGACGTTAACTTAAAAATGTACAAGTCTATGGAGTTTGGTAAAGTATGGGGAGGATTATCGTATCGTCAAAGTTTAGATGGCGCCGAGTATGTGGACAACGGCAGTGTAAAGGCGCAAAAATTACAAATGGTTACGCCTATTGTTGGGGTTAATTTCCAAGATTATATGTTGTCATATACCTATTCTCGTTTAATGGGTGAAGTGAATTTTTCAAATAGTGGATTTCACCAAATTACCCTTGGTATGAATTTATTTTGTAAGCCAGAACGCTACCACTGTAACTGTCCGGCCATTAACTAATAAAACTCAGGTCCCGATTTATTCGGGACTTTTTTTGGTATGATCATCAAGCAAGTACGGGGCAAAGCGCCTCAAATTCCAGAAGATTGTTATGTGGCCGAAAACGCGACCATAGTGGGTGATGTGCAATTTGGCACGCACTGTAGTGTGTGGTTTAATGCTGTAATTCGCGGCGATGTGAATCAAATTACAATTGGAAACAAAGTAAATATTCAAGACGGGGCAGTGATCCATTGCACCTATTTAAAACACGCCACACACATTGGCAATAATGTGTCTATTGGCCACAATGCTATTGTGCATGGATGTGTGATTCACGACAATGTACTTATCGGCATGGGTGCGATTGTAATGGACGGTTGTGTGATAGAATCCAATGCGATTGTAGCTGCTGGATCTGTGGTGACTCAAAATACTATAGTCGAGTCCGGAACCATCTATGCTGGCATTCCTGCTAAAAAAGTAAAAGACCTTGATGTCTCAGATTTTGCCGGTGAAATTGAGCGTATTTCTTCCAATTACGTGATGTATGCCAGCTGGTTCAAAGACGAAGCATAAATTAAAATTTCAGCTCCTTTACGGTATACTTATGTTCTAGGATTTCATCCAGTACAGTCGGATTAATGTTGGTATAAAAAACCTGTGAAGATGGATCACTGTTGTGAAGCCCAACTTTTTCTTTCAAAACGGCTAGCGTTTGTCTTGCCACTGCTTCACCTGAGTCAATGATTTGAATGTGTGGAGGAAGTATTTTTTTGATAGTGGGAATTAAATAAGGGTAGTGGCTGCATCCCAATACCAAATAATCAATATTGGCTGCTATCATGGGCTCTAAATAGCTTTTGAGTTTATTTTGTATTTCTGCCGAATCCAGTTGCCCGTTTTCGATTAATTCTACCAAACCATGTCCAATCTGTTCCAAGATGGTGGTGTTGGCATATACTTCAAGTGACTTGTTGAATAATTCACTACTCAGGGTGCCTTTGGTAGCCAAGATCCCAATAGTTTGTGTTTTTGAGGACAAAGCCGCCGGTTTAATTGCCGGTTCTATACCAATAAAGGGCACGTCATAAAGGGCGCGCAATTCCTTGATGGCATTGGTCGTGGCCGTATTGCAGGCTACCACAATAAGTTTGCAGCCTTTGCTCAACAGCAGTTCGGTATTTTTTTTGCACAAAGCTAGTATTTCAGCCTTCGATTTTTCGCCATAGGGAGCATTGGCGCTGTCAGCCAAATAAATGGTCGATTCATTGGGAAGCAAGGTGTGGATTGCGCTCCAAATAGAGGTGCCACCTATGCCTGAATCAAATAGTCCTATGGGTTGGTTGTTGTGCATGTTTCAAAAGTAAAAAAAAACGGCTCATTATGAGTTAATTTCACAATGAGCCGAAGAATAGAAAAACGGATCAATTAAAATCCTAGATCTTTTTTTACATCAGCAGTTACGTTAGGACCATCAGCCAATAATAACCCTTCTGAGTTTAAAACATATTGGAATCCTTTTGCTTTACCCACTTTTTGAATAGAAGCTTTCACTTTATCCATAATAGGTTTTACAATATCTGATTCTTTTTGTTGCAATTCTTTTTGTGCATTGTCTCTGTAATCCACAATTCTTTTTTGCATGTCTTGTACTTCTTTCGAACGGGTTTCGTTTACCGCATCGGTAACAGTAGCGGCTTCTTGCTCGTATTTTTTTAATTTATTTTGGTATTCCTCAACCATGGTTTTGTATTCAGTATCATAGGTTGCGCTTAATTTTTCCAATTGTTTTTGTGCGTCAAGCATGGCTGGCATTTTTGATACAATTTCGCTCACATCAACATGGGCAATTTTTGCCGCTTGAGCCTGAACTGTTCCAAGGCAACTTACATATACAAGTGCAACTACTACTAAAGTTTTAATCTGTTTCATCGTGTTTAAATATTTATTAATTAGTGGTTTTAATTTGGTTTGGTATTTGCCTCTTTGGCTTTTCGTGCAGCCTCGCGTTCTTCAAGGGCTTTCTTCTTTTTCTCTTCCAGCGCTTTGCGACGTTCTTCTAATACTTTTTTACGCTCGGCGGCTAGTTCTTCTTTTGTTTTTGTTGGCGCTGTGCCTGTTTCAGGCGTTGTGCTAGGTGCTGCAGGCGCTGTTTCGGCTCCTTTGTTGGTCCCATTAGGTGCATTTGTAGCTGGTGTGGTGGTGTTTTCTGATCCTTTATTCGTGCTTGGCGCAGTGGTATTAGCTACTTCAGGAGCTGAGGCGGCAGTGGGAGTAGTAGTTGCTCCTGCTTTTTTGGCTTCAGCAGCTTGTTTTTTCTTTTCGGCGGCTTCTTTTCGTTTGGCTTCGGCTTCGGCTTTACGGTCGGCTACCAATTTCTCACGAGCCGCTTTGCGTTCGTCTAATTTCTTTTGACGCTCCGTTAAATTGGTGCTTTCATCCACCATATCTTCTTTGGCTTCTTTGGCTTCTTCTTCTTTCAGTTGTTTTTTGGTCAACTGATTTCGTTTAGAAGATCGTGCCAATTTGCGTACAACTTGGTCACTTATATCAAAGCGTTTGGCAGCAAATAACATGGTGAGCTCCGAGGTTCTGTCAAAAATAAAATCGTATTTTTTGGCTTCGGCGATGTCTTGTACGGCATTAAAAACTTGGTCTTGCACCGGCTGCGTGAGTACCGCTTTTTGCACGATGAGATCTCCATTGGGACCAAATCGTTTTTGTTGGTAATCCATTAATTCGGTTTCCTGTAAGGTAATTTCTTCTTCTCGCTCTTCAATCAATTCTTTGGTAAGTAAAACGCGTTCTACCTTTAGCCCGTCTTTTAGTTTGTTGATTGCATTTCGTTTCACCTCAATTTCTTGTTTCCATTTTTGGGCTTTTTGCTCCAACAAGTTTTTGGCTTCACTGTATTCAGGCACGTTTTGCAAAATATATTCCATATCAATGTACCCAATTTTCACACCGCGGCCTTGAGCGGCTACTTGCTGTGCGTAACTCAGGAGAATGAGTAGTAGAAATAAATATTTTTTCATATCCAAAGGGTATAATTGCTGCCAAATATAGCAGTTATTTTTTAAAATTGTTGGCCAATGATAAAATGCGTTTCCATGCCGTTTGGCTGAGTTGAACCGGATAGCGGATCAAATCCATACCCAAAATCAATCCCTAAAAGACCAAATGCAGGCATAAATATACGCAAGCCCAATCCTGCCGATCGTTTTAACACAAACGGATTATATTCTTTAAAATTGTTGTAAGCAGATCCACCTTCAATAAAGGTAAGCATGTAAATGGACGCCGCCGCTTTTAATGTAAGGGGATAACGGAGTTCTAATGAAAATTTATTGTAAATCGGTCCACCATCACGCGAAGAAATAGAGTTGTTGGGATATCCACGCAACTGGATCACTTCTCGTCCGTCTTGTGCAAAATTGGCCAATCCGTCACCACCCACAAAGAAGCGCTCAAATGGCACCAAACCTCTGGCGTTGTTGTAACTGCCCAAGTATCCAAATTCAGACAAGGAACGTAAAATTAGTTTGTCAAAAATTTTGGTGTACCAATCGGCTTTGAACTTGATTTTGTAGTATTCTAACCAGTTGAATTTTTCTTGGTCTACTTTCCCTTGATCAGCTGCAGCATCTTGGTAATTAAGCGCTCTATTCCCATTGTCGTCTATATATTCTCCGGGCAAAATAAACTCGCTTTGGTCTTGGCTTAATATAGGCGTAGTGCCTTCGTTACGCAGTTTATAGGGTTCTAATGAGCCTAAATTAGCGTAATCAATTTTGTTGAAATACGAATAAGGCGGCGTGAATTTCCCCGAGATGCTAAATTCAGAACCATAGGTTGGATAGATTGGATTTACCCCTTTGTTGTTTCGGCTGATACCAATAGTGTAGGCTAAGTTACGCGATGAGCCATTTCCAAAAGTAAATAAACCGGTATTGTAATTGTTCAAATCATAAAATTGAAAACTGAGGGCATGTGAAATCACAAAAAAGTCGTCTGGCACTTTTAAGCGTTTGGCCAATCCAAACGAAATGGCAAAAATGTTGAAGTTTTTGCTTTTGTCAATTCCTCCCACAAAATTGTTGGCTGCAAATTGCTTACTGAAAGCCAGTGAGCTACTGAATTGAATTGGTTTTTTTCCGCCAAACCATGGTTCAGAGAACGATAAACTGTAGGTTTGAAAAAAGGTACTTCCTTGTAAACGCAGGGATACTTTTTGACCATCTCCCATGGGTAGGGGTTTGTAGGCGTCTTTTTTGAATAGATTTCGGGCCGAGAAGTTGTTAAACGAAAGACCCAAGGTTCCAATGAAACCGCCGCCGCCGTAACCGCCTTGCAGTTCAATTTGGCTGGATCCTTTTTCCACTAGGTTGTATTCAATGTCTACTGTTCCGGCTGCGGCATCGACGTTTTTAAACTTAGGGTCAATGGCTTCTGGGTCAAAGAAACCCAATTGACCAATCTCACGGATGGTACGCACGAGTTCTTCCTTGCTGTATTTCTGACCCGGCTTGGTGCGCAATTCGCGGTAGATTACCTTGTCATTGGTACGGTCATTTCCAACCACAGTTATTTTATTAAAATAAGCCAAAGGCCCTTCCACGATGCGGATTTCAAAGTCTATGGTGTCGTTGGCTGTTTTTACCTCCACCGCGTTGATGTTTGAAAACAAATAACCGTTATTTTGGTAGAGGTTTGTGATGTCTTCTCCGTCGGGCTTGCTTTTGTCGGCTATACGTTTTTCAAGCAATACGCCGTTGTATACATCTCCTTTTTTAATACCCAGCATTTGCTGTAAACCGCGATCAGAGTAGATGGTGTTTCCTAAGAATTTTATGTTTCCAAAGTAATATTTTCTACCTTCTTCTACGTTTATTTTTAAACTCAGTTCCTTTTTGTCTTTGGTGAATCCAAGGGTATCGCTCACCACACGCGCATCGCGGTATCCGTTTTCTTTGTATTTGTCAATAATCCGAACAAGGTCTTCTTTGTATTTGTCTTTGATGTATTTGGATGCCTTGAACAAGCGAAGCACATTTTTTTGTTTGGTGTTCTTCATCCGTTTTCTCAGTTGGGACGAAGTGTAGACATTGTTTCCAGAAAAATCAATGCTGTTGATTTTTATCTTGTTGCCCTTATCAATAAAAACCAACATGTTAACTTGATTGGTCTCGACCGTATCTTGTTTGGTTGAAATAGACACCTTGGTGTTGTAGAATCCGTCTTTGCGGAATTTGTTTTCGATGTAATTTTTGGTGGTTGTAATTAGGTTCTCGTTAACAATTTTTCCTTTGGTCAAGCCATTGTCTTTGATGAGTGTTTCTTTCTTGCTTTTCTTAACCCCCACAATTTTCACCTCGTTCAATTTTGGCAACTCGTTGATATTGAGTTCCAAATAAATACTGTCTCCTTCTATGCGGTTTACAAAAAAATCAATCTCACTAAACAACCCTAATTTTCCTAACTTTTTGATGGCGTTGCTTATTTCTTCTCCGGGAATGGTAACTTCTTGGCCTTTTTCTAAACCGGCAAAGGTGACCACCGTTTGTTCGTTGTAGCTGATTTTCCCGGTTACTTTTACTTCACCCAAAAAATATTTCGTGCCTTGGTCAAAGGGAATGCGTTCCTGCGCTTTGGTAGAAAAAACGCCTGTAAATAGGGCAATTATGAGAAAAAGGGTGGGTTTATGTAACACTAAAATATTATTTAATTTGTTCGCTTGTTTTTCCAAATCTACGTTCTCTTTTTTGATAACTAAGGATAGCCTCATATAAATCTTCTTCTTTAAAGTCAGGCCACAAAACAGCAGTAAAATACAGTTCGGAATAGGCGATTTGCCACAATAAAAAATTACTTATACGATGTTCTCCGCTTGTTCGTATTAACAAATCAACATCGGGTAAATTGTGCGTGTAAAGATGCTTATTTATAATTGATTCGTCTATAGCGTCGGGGCTTATTATATTATTTTTAACTTTAAGACTAATGGCTTTGATGGCATGTATAAGTTCTTCTCTGGCGCCATAGCTTAGTGCCAAAGTAAGGGTCATGCGCGTATTGTTTTCGGTTTGTTTGATTACACTTTGCAACTCCTTTTGTGCCGAGGCTGGGAGCAAGTCTAAGTTGCCAATGGATTGTAATCTGATGTTGTTTTGGTTAAGGGTGTTCAATTCGTTTTTCAACGAATTAATGAGCAACTTCATCAAGGTGTCCACTTCAATTTTGGGTCTATTCCAATTCTCGGTTGAGAAGGCATACAGGGTGAGGTTTTGGATGCCTAATTTCGCACAGGCCTCAACCGTAAGCCGAACAGATTTTGTTCCGTTTTCATGTCCAAACGCACGCATAAATCCTTGCTGCTTTGCCCAACGTCCATTTCCGTCCATGATAATGGCCAAATGCTTGGGTAAATTTTCGGTATTGATGTGGCTTAGTAAACTCATGGGTTAATTCGAACAAAAACAAGGTTTGTCTCCAAACGTATAGGTTAGTGTAAAACCAGTAAAAACATACCAGTCATTGCTATTTTGGTTTCCGAAACGCGCATTGCTTAGGTTGTCGTTTGTGGGGTTACTGCCATCCAAATCATCTTGAAAAGCATAGCGTGCCCCCGATTCAAATCCAAGCACAAAATTATCAAAGAACCGCGCTTTTACACCTAGGGTCATGGGAATAGCCAGTGCGCCATGGGTGGTGTCATACTTTGGGTCATTGCCCACAAAAAACAAGCCGTTGTAGCTCAAGTAACTCAAGCCCGTGTAAACGTAAGGAGTAAATTTTGGTTTGTAATCGTGCAGATCAAAATCAAAGAAATCAAATTCTAATCCCGCTGAAATTTCTTTGATATCATTTTCAAAGGACAAGCCGCGTTCGTAGCGAGAGGGAACAGTGGATTCCGCGTCATTGGCCGTAATTTTGGATTGGGTATACGAAATGCGCCAGGAATGACGGGCGCTTCTGTTCCATCGAAACACAAAACCATAGGCCATTTCGTTAGGCGAAATGTAATCTGTTTTTCCTATGTCGCCAATGTAATTGCTGCCGCCCAAAAAACCGCCAATCTCATAAATTTGAGCGAGGGTAGTTTGGCAAACAAACAAGGCAAATAAAACAAACAATGGTGTGCGCATGGGCTTAAAAATAGCGTGCAAATATAATAATTCTGCCTACGTAATAGGCATTCTAATCAATTAGATTTAAGGTGATTTCAAAATAAATAAGCATCCCAAATTTCTGCTTCACAGCATAACGGCTAATCAGGCAATAAAGTATTGGGTTTTTAGGACAATTAATTGCGTTTGTCTTCGCCCCACATCAGCTTGTTGCGCAAGGTCTTTAGGAAAGTTTCTTTTGGAATTTCAACCATATTGATTTGAAAATTGGTTTTTTCAATGGTCAATTCGGCTGCGTTGGGAACCGATGCAATCCGCGAATCTAAAGAAACGAGGTAATTGTCCTCACGTCCAGAAACCTTTAATTTAATTTGCGTATTGTCGGGGATGACAAGTGGTCTAGCATTGAGGTTGTGCGGCGCAATGGGTGTAATCACCAAACTGGTTACTTCAGGAGTAAGGATGGGGCCGCCGCAACTCATCGAATAACCGGTAGAGCCTGTAGGTGTTGCAATGATCAATCCATCCGCCCAATATGAATTTAAAAACTCCTCGTTCAAATGCGTTTCAATGGTAATCATCGAGGTAGTGTCTTTGCGGCTCACTGTAATTTCATTCATCGCAAAATTAAGCTTGTCAATCGATTCATTTGGTGGGTTACACCTGAGAGTAAGCAAACTGCGTTTAGAAATGCGGTACTTTTTATCGATGACCAGTTGCAAAAAGTCGGTGATATTTTCTTTTTGTACCGAGGCTAAAAAACCCAATCGGCCGGCATTGATACCCAAGACTGGAATGCCGCTGTCGCGCACTAAAGTGATGGCTCGCAAAATGGTTCCATCTCCGCCAATGCTCAGTAACATATCAAAACTGGAATCTAAATCGCTGTGGTTTTGAAACGTGGCAAATGATTCCTCAAGGATGTGTTTCTCGTTGAGTAGCTCCAGAAAATCGCGCTCCACCACCAATTCTATCTTTTTTTGTGTAAAAAATTGAAAAATGTCCCGAATAATGGGTTCGGTGCTGTTTTGATAAAATTGTCCGTAAATGGCTATTTTCATGGCGAGCAGGGTTTAGAGATTGAGGTATTTGTCCAAATAATCCGATCGTTCTTTTAAGTTGGTCATGTATTGGTCATCTTGGTGGTGAGAAACAATTTCGTAGTTGTATCGACGAAAGGTTTGGATGATTTCATTCAAGGGACCGAGGGCTAATTTTAGGGTAATTTCAATTTTTGAATCCACTGTGGCCGACACAAATGCACCCAATAACTTTCCGTTGTTGCTTTCTACAATCTGTGCAATTTGTCCCAACGAATAATCTTGAATTCCCTTTTGAACCACCAAAATGGGACCAGGATCTTTGATGAGTGGCGTGTCTTGAAAAAACAACAACATATCGTCCAATTCGTAATAGCCCACATAGGCATTTTGTTCGTTTAAGACGGGCACCACATTTGCTTGATTTTTGGTGGCAATTTCCAATACCTCAAACCACGACATAGTGGTATTGGCGAAAAACGATTCCAACACATACTGGTAATCGGCTACCGATTTTGAAGCGTCAAAGCTTAGCGCATCCTCGGCATTCAAATTGCCAACATAGTTTTCCTGGTCGGTTACAGGAAAATGCGAGTAGTTCATTTCCTCAAAGAAATCTTTTACGCTGGCGATGTCTTCGTTGCGGCTGATGGCTTTGTGGTCCTGTTTGAGGTAATCTTGAATCTGGTTCATGAATTTGGAGTGCTAAGGCCTTGCAAAATAATCAATTTTAAACAACCTGTGCGGCTTTAAGTTTGTATTTTTGCGTCAAATTTTTAAGCATGATTCACCTCAGTGTAAACATCAATAAAATTGCCACCTTGCGCAATGCACGCGGCGGCAATGTCCCTAATTTACTGCAAGTCGCAACCGATATCCAAGGATTTGGCGCACAAGGCATCACCATTCATCCACGTCCCGACGAACGGCACATTCGCTTCCAAGATGCGCGTGATTTAAAACCCTTGGTCTATACCGAATACAACATCGAAGGCAATCCACAGCACAATTTTATCGATTTGGTGTTGGAGTGCAAACCCACGCAAGTCACTTTGGTGCCCGATGCCATTGGTGCGATTACTTCCTCTGCCGGTTGGGATACGCTGAAATTTCAAAGCTATTTAACCGAGGTCATTCAAGAGTTTCGACGCAACGGCATCCGCACTTCTATCTTTGTTGATCCCGATTTACACATCATTGAAGGCGCCAAAAAAACAGGCACCGACCGCATCGAATTGTACACCGAAGCCTATGCACACCAATATAGTTTAGGCAACAAAGCAGCTATTGAGCCCTATGTTCAAGCCGCCAAACTCGCCAATGAATTGGGATTAGGCATCAATGCCGGACACGATTTGAGTTTGCAAAATTGCCAATTTTTTGCCCAAAACATCCCCGGTTTGCTTGAAGTGTCCATTGGTCATGCGCTCGTTTCAGAATCCTTGTATATGGGTTTTGAATCGGTCATCAAACAATACCTCGCCTTGCTGCGCTAATCTATTCCTCCTTATGTTGTTATATTCTAAAATAGAAGGACAAGGTACTCCCTTACTCATTTTGCATGGTTTTTTGGGCATGTCCGACAATTGGAAAACCTTGGGTACACAATACACAGCCTTGGGCTTTGAAGTACATTTGATTGACTTGCGCAACCACGGCCGCAGTTTTCACGATACGGCATTTTCCTACGCCGTTATGGTACAAGACATATTGGAGTATTGTGCCCATTATGGCTTGCAAACTATCTCGGTCATTGGTCATTCGATGGGCGGAAAATTAGCTATGCTCTTGGCTACGCAGCAGCCCGATTTGGTTCGGCAATTGATCGTCGCCGATATTGGACCCAAGTATTATCCGCAACATCATCAAGAAATTTTAACGGGTTTAAACGCCATCGATTTTAGCACGCAGCCCGAACGCAGCCAAGTAGATACCCAGTTGCAGCTGTATATTCCCGATTTTGGTACCCGCCAATTTTTGTTGAAGAATTTATATTGGGAAACGCCCGGTCAATTGGCTTTTCGGTTTAATTTACCGACATTGACCAAAGAAATCGAACAAGTAGGCACCGCATTGCCCGAAACGGCACATTATGATGCACCCACTTTGTTTGTGAGAGGCGGCAACTCCAAGTATATTTTGGATGCCGATTGGGCTACTATCTTGAGGCATTTTCCGCAAGCGCAATTGGATACTATTCCCCAAGCGGGCCATTGGTTACACGCTGAAAATCCGGCCCTATTTTATTCGATTACGTCCCATTTTTTAAAACCCTAAGACATGCAATTACTTATACGTTTATTTACTACCGCTTTGTTGGTGCTTTTGATTGCCGGATTTTTACCTGGTGTTACGGTGACCAATTTTACCACTTCCTTGCTCGTTGCCTTGGTCTTGTCTTTGCTCAATGCTTTTCTAAAACCCTTGCTAATCTTGTTTACATTGCCAGTCACCATCTTTACGTTGGGTTTATTTTTATTGGTCATCAATGCCTTGCTCATTATTTTTTGCGCCAAAATTGTAGGTGGATTTGTAGTCGATGGCTTTTGGACCGCTGTATTGTTTAGCATCATTCTCTCGGTTTTGCAATCGCTTACCTATTCGCTTACCCAAAATAATAAGGGCTAATTGTAGTCGTCAAAAACTTGGCTGCCTTGGATAAAAGTTATAATTTTGCCACCCAATTTTAGAATGTAATCAAATGAAAATCACAAGAAATAATGTAGATGCGTTAAACGCAGTGCTTACCCTACACGTAGACAAAGCCGACTTTGCGCCAAAAGTAGAACAAGTATTAAATAAATATTTAAAAACAGCTACAGTACCTGGCTTTAGAAAAGGGGCGGTGCCCATGAGTTTAATTCGCAAACAATACGGCAAAACGGTCTTGTTGGAAGAAGTAAACAAAGTGATTCAAGAGAATTTGAATAGGTATTTGCAACAAGAAAAAATTGATATTTTGGGCAATCCGTTGCCGGTTGTAAAAGACGAATTCAATTGGGATGCCGAAGATTTTTCGTTTGATTTTGAATTGGGATTAACCCCAGAATTTTCGGTGAACTTGGGCGTGGTAAAAAACCTTACCCAATACACCATTGTGGCCGACGAAAAAATGTTGGAAGAGCAAGTGGTGCGCATCCGCAAACAATACGGAAAAATGATTTCCAAAGACACCATTGCCGAGGGAGACGATATTTCGGGAACTTTTATCAATGCTGAAAAAGGTATTGACAGCCCCGCCAAATTGACTTTGGATTTGTTTAAAGACAAAAAAGCTGCGGCTCAATTTATAGGAAAAAAAGTGGGCGATGTAGTGACTGTAAATACCAAAGGCTTATTTGCCGATGACCACCAATTGATGGATTACCTCAAAGTTTCGCATGATGAGGTACACGGATTGGCGATTGATGTTAATTTCACCATCGAAGAGGTAACCACAAGTGAATTGGCCGAGTTAAACCAAGATTTCTTTGACAAATTATTTGGTGCAGGCGCAGTGAGTTCAATTGCTGAGGTGAAAGCCAAAATCAAAGAAGATGCCGAAAAACAATTTGCCACCCAAGCCGATCAAAAATTCTTGAACGACGTAACGACTTCCTTGATCGAAAACACCAAATTTGAGTTGCCTGCCACCTTCTTGAAAAAATGGATCCAAACCGTAGGCGAAACGCCACTCTCTGATGAACAAGCCGAAGCCGAGTATGCCCGTTCAGAAAATGGCTTGCGTTACCAATTGATCGAAGGCAAAATCATGGCCGATCACAAATTGCAAATCACGTTTGAAGATTTAAAATCGTTTACCGCCGACTTAATCAAAAAACAAATGGCGCAATTTGGTCAGCTCAATCCTTCAGATTCTGAAGTAGAAGGAATTGTAGCCCGAGTGTTGTCTAACCAAGAAGAAGTGAAGCGTTTGTCGGATCAGGTGATGAGTGAAAAAATGCTCAACTTGTTTAAAGCCGAAATAAAAGCCAAAACAAAAGAAGTGAATTACGAAGATTTCATCAAAGCCTCTTACGGCGAAATGTAATCGAAAAATACTATCTTTGAGCGTCAAAGTCCCAACGATTTTGGCGCTTTTTTTATTTACTATTCTTATCATTCCTAATTTTTTATCTAATGAACTACGGAAAAGACCCTAAGGCTTCGCTTGAAATGGCGAAACAATTTAAACGATTTGCGACCAAAGACCATGGCGTAAACAGTTTGTATTTTGACAAAATAACACAGGCCATGACGCCTACCAATATGACTCCTTACATTATCGAAGAACGTCAATTGAACATTTCTCAGTTGGACGTTTTTTCGCGTTTAATGATGGACCGCATTATCTTTTTGGGCACCGGAATCGACGACCAAATCGCCAATATCGTGCAAGCGCAATTGTTGTTTTTAGAAAGTGTTGACGGCAGCAAAGACATTCAAATCTATTTGAATTCTCCGGGCGGAAGCGTGTATGCAGGCTTGGGTATTTATGATACTATGCAATACATCAAGCCCGATGTAGCCACCATTTGTACCGGTATGGCCGCCTCGATGGGAGCCGTTTTGTTGTGTGCAGGTGCCGAGGGCAAACGTTCGGCCTTACCGCATTCACGCGTGATGATTCACCAACCCTCTGGAGGAGCACAAGGCGTGGCCACCGACATGGAAATCAATTTGCGCGAAATGCTCAAACTCAAAGATGAGTTGTACCACATTATTTCGCAGCATTCGAAACAAACCTTTGAAAAAGTATTCAAAGATTCCGAACGCGATTATTGGATGATCGCTGACGAGGCTAAAGAGTATGGTATGATTGATGAAGTGTTGAGAAGATGATTTGTTTAAGGTTTCAAGTTTCAGGTTGAAACTAAATTGAAAAAAACAAAATCGTTGCTAAAATATAAACATGTTTTAGGATTTTAAGTTTCCAGTTGATTACTTTTTCTTTGGATTATAATGGATCCCGCAAAGTAGAATTAACCTGAAACCTGAAACTTGAAACAAACAAAACACCAATGGCAAAACCAAGTTTAGAATGTTCCTTCTGCGGACGTAAAAAAGCAGAAACCGCGGTTTTAATTGCCGGCATTGACGCGCACATTTGCGACAAATGCATCGAACAAGCCCACGGCATTATTGTTGAAGAATTAAAATCATCCGCCAATTCTGGGAAATCGGCCGATTTGGTGTTGCAAAAACCCAAAGCCATTCGCGCCTTTTTGGACCAATATGTGATCGGCCAAGACCAAACCAAAAAAGTGATGGCGGTTGCCGTGTACAACCACTACAAACGGTTGATGCAACAAGAATTGAACGACGAGGTTGAGATTGAAAAAAGTAATATTTTAATGGTTGGTCAAACGGGTACCGGGAAAACCTTGGTAGCCAAAACCATTGCCCGCATGCTCGATGTGCCTTTGGCCATTGTGGATGCGACAGTGTTGACCGAAGCGGGTTATGTAGGAGAAGACGTAGAAAGTATCTTAACTCGTTTGTTGCAAGCCGCCGATTATGACGTGGCCAAAGCCGAACGCGGTATCGTATTTATTGATGAGGTGGATAAAATTGCCCGCAAAAGCGACAATCCTTCTATCACGCGTGATGTGTCGGGCGAGGGCGTGCAACAAGCCTTATTGAAATTACTCGAAGGCACCGTGGTGAATGTTCCCCCAAAAGGCGGACGCAAGCACCCCGATCAGAAATTTGTAGAAGTGAATACCAAAGATATTTTGTTTATCGCCGGCGGTGCCTTTGATGGCATTGAGCGCATCATTTCCAAACGACTCAATCGCCAGGCGGTAGGGTATAGCACTTCCAAAAACGCGGATAACATTGACAAAGACAATTTGCTGCAATATTTGATTCCCAAAGATGTCAAAGATTTTGGATTGATTCCAGAAATCATTGGGCGTTTGCCGGTGCTCACACACATGGATCCCCTCGATCGAGATACCTTACGGGCCATTCTTACCGAGCCCAAAAATGCCTTAATCAAACAATACCAAAAATTGTTTGCGATGGATGAGGTGGCCTTTTCAATTTCGGAAGATGCCTTGGATTTTATTGTAGATCAAGCCTTGGCCTACAAATTGGGTGCTCGCGGATTGCGTTCGTTGTGCGAGGCGATCTTAACCGACGCCATGTACGATTTGCCGAGCTCAGACGACAAAGTCTTGCACATTGATCAAGAGTATGCCCAACAGGCACTGCATAAAAATTTATTGAAACGATTAGAGATAGCGTCTTAAAACTAACATCCCAATGCAAATTGGGATTTTTTCTATGCCCTTTTTTTGTAGTTCACCAGTACCACGCCACTCACAATTACTGTAGTAGCCAAGATGATGCGCGAAGTAATCGTTTCATCCAAAATGAGCCAGCCAAAAAACAAGGCGATTACCACATTCACATAGGCCAATACCGTAACCCGGGTTGAGGACCATTGCGTCATTAAGTAATTGTAGGCCACATACCCAATAAGTGAACCAAAAAGCGCCAGGTAAATTACCGCGGCTATGCTGCGCGAACTCCATACACTAGGTTCAATTGAACCATGTATCCCAAGATGTAATCCAAATAAAATAGTGCCAGCAATGAGCATTTGTAAACTCACATTCATTAGCATGCCCAACGGATTGGGTTTGGCTCGCTTGGTTACCAAAGTTCCGGCTGACCAAGCAATAATGGCCAATAGTAGAGCGCCAACTCCCTCGCGGTATTCGGGTTTCAT
>Ga0315908_10001804_pt1 | contig 15941 bp, 10 predicted proteins | sample LakEriMetagenome_12_FD_203520 | JGI IMG/M metagenome (GOLD analysis project Ga0315908, IMG submission 203520) | Freshwater fungal communities from buoy surface, Lake Erie, Ohio, United States - Buoy 4 MA124 | ecosystem: Environmental > Aquatic > Freshwater > Lake > Lake biofilm | place: USA... | reverse complement strand
TGCCTGTGGAAGATGTGTTCTCGATCGAGGGTCGCGGAACCGTATGCACCGGTCGCGTAGAACGCGGCATCATCAAAAAAATGGAGGAAGTGGAAGTCGTCGGTATCCGTGACACGCAAAAAACCACAGTCACCGACATTGAAATGTTCCGTAAATTGCTCGATGAGGGTCGCGCAGGTGACAACGTGGGTCTGCTGGTCCGCGGTCTTAAGAAAAACGATATCGAGCGTGGCCAGGTAATCGCAAAGCCGGGCACAGTGAAAGGCCATAAAAACTTCAAGGGTGAGATTTACGTTCTTTCCAAAGAAGAGGGTGGTCGCCACACACCGTTCTTCTCGAACTATCGTCCTCAATTTTACTTCCGCACAACCGACGTCACCGGCAGCATTAAGCTTCCTGAAGGTGTCGAAATGGTGATGCCGGGTGACAACATCGAATTGACTGTTGAACTGATCATGCCGATCGCGCTTGAGAAAACCATGCGTTTTGCCATCCGCGAAGGCGGTCGCACCGTCGGTGCTGGTCGTGTCGGCGATATCCTTGATTGATCAAACATTCTGCTTTACATGGGTCCCAAACAGGTCTATGTATCGCCCCGAAAGGAGGTTCTTGGATGGCGACATCTGGGTGCCTCCTGTTCGGCTAACGACATGGTGGCATTTTTGATACGAAGGGTTATAGCTCAATTGGTAGAGCATCGGTCTCCAAAACCGAGGGTTGTAGGTTCGAGTCCTACTGGCCCTGCCACCGTGAAGATTGCTGCAAAGTTTGTCTATTTTATTGTTTAATGGTTCCTTAGAAAATCAACCAAGTGAAAATTTCCAAATTTATCGGTGAAGTGACCGGAGAACTCCGCAAGGCAAGCTGGCCGTGGGAGTCCGATCCGAAAATCAAGGGTCTCAAGAAATACAAAGAACTGGTGGATTCCACCCTAGTGGTGCTGATCGCCATGGTCTTGCTGGCTGGTTTCGTGAACTTTTGGGATTTAATTTTATCTAAAGTTGTTTCTTTCTTGACAATTGGTCTTGGATCGTAAGACTTTCGCCCCCCCGCTCGCAGGAGCATTTTCCTGTTTATTTCTTTTCTCTGATTTTGATGACCACCGCTGCAGAAAATAAAAACCAATGGTATGTCGTACACGTGCTTTCCGGTCAGGAAGGCAAGGTGCGTGAGCGTATTTTGCGTGAGGCGCGTGAGCGTGAACTCTCTGACTTTGTTTTCGATGCGCTCGTCCCCATGGAGACGGTTTCGGAGGTGAGAAAAGGCAAAAAGACCGAGTCGCGTAAAAAGTTTTTTCCTGGGTATATCATCGTTAACATGAACCTGTTTGATGAAACAAACCAGTTGATCGATAAGACCTGGTATTTCCTCAAGGAAATGGACGGTGTTATTGGATTTGCAGGGACCAAGGATCGTCCGGTGCCCATGCGTGCGAGGGAAGTTGAGGCTTTGCTTTCTCAGATGCGTGAGCGCGAGGACACAGTCAGACCTTCGATTACCTTTGAAGTGGGAGACACAGTGCGCGTATCCGATGGTCCGTTCGAAAGTCAGAATGGCATTGTCGAGGAGATCGATTTGGAACGAGGTAAACTCCGTGTTGCGGTGACAATCTTTGGTCGATCCACACCGGTCGAATTGGAATTCTGGCAAGTCGAGCGTGCCTGAACAATCCTTCCCTATTACAGTAAACTGTCGGCTCTAAAATTTTTCATATCAACAACTAACATCCTCAGTCATGGCTAAAGAAATAACCGGATACATCAAACTTCAAATTCCCGCTGGTGCGGCCAACCCGTCACCCCCGGTCGGTCCCGCTCTTGGTCAGCGCGGCGTGAACATCATGGCCTTCTGCAAGGATTTCAACGCCAGCACCCAGTCGCAGGCTGGCGATATTCTGCCCGTAGTCATCACGGTCTATAAGGACAAATCATTCAGTTACATCACCAAGCAGCCCCCTGCAGGCAATCTTTTGAAAAAAGCAGCTGGCATTGCATCCGGCTCTAAGGAGCCTAACAAGATCAAGGTCGCTAAGCTCACCAAAGAAAAGTTGATGGAAGTGGTCAATCGCAAGATGCCTGACCTCAACACTCGGAATCCTGAGGCTGCCGCACGCATTCTTGCCGGAACCGCCCGCCAAATGGGTATCGAGGTCGAGGGAATGTAAGATACTTTTGCCGCTGGTGAGTAACCGTCGGCATAGCAGGAGGGTTTGGGGTTTCACCTCGGGTCCGCCATAACTGCCAACCAACAGAATATATGTCTAAAAATCGTAGTAAAAGATATCAGAAAGCCGTTGCTTTGATCGATAAGTCAAAGCCATATGGATTGGGTTCCGCTGTGGAAACCATCAAAAAGTTTCCGGCACTCAAGTTTGACCCCGCGGTTACAGTTTCAATCCATCTTGGAGTGGATCCACGTAAAAGCGACCAGATGGTGCGTGGATCCGTAGCCCTTCCGCATGGAACGGGACGCAATGTCCGGGTTGTTGTTTTTGCTCAGGGCGACTCCGCCAAAGCTGCCATCGAGGCGGGAGCAGATCACGTGGGTTACGAAGACCTGATTGCCAAGGTATTGGCAGGATTCACAGATTTTGATGTCGCAATTGCCACTCCAGACGCCATGACCGAAGTTCGGAAAATCGCCAGGGTCCTTGGTCCTCGTGGCTTGATGCCAAACCCAAAGACGGGCACCGTCACGGATGACACCGCCAAGGCGATCAAGGAGGTGAAAGCTGGTCGTATCGACTACAAACTTGATAAAAACGGCAATATCGCTGCCTCAATTGGCAAACTTTCCTTCTCCAGCGAGGCCATCGCCGAGAACGCCAGCGCGTTCATTGACAGCGTGGTGCGCGCCAAGCCAGCCACAGCCAAGGGTAACTACATGCGCAGTGTCACCATCGCGGCTACCATGTGTCCCGGTCTGGAGCTTGAATCATCCGTTTACACCAAAGCCACCGTCTAACAACTACCTCCAGCAATTACCATATGAATCCAGACAAGAAAATCATAATCGACGCGTTGCAGGAGCATGTTCATAGCTCTCCGTATGTGATTGTCATTGAATATACCGGCATGACCGTGCCGCAGTTTTCTGAACTGCGCAACCGTCTGTCGGCCGCCGGTGCGGAATGCCATGTGGCTAAGAACACCTATCTTCGTAAGGCCATGGCAGAAGCAGGTTTGCCTGACGTGGGCGATAACCTCGTCGGTCAAACAGCCTATATTTGTGGTCAGAGTGAGATTTTTTCCGCAGCCAAGGTGTTGAGCAATTTCGCCAAGGAGTTCAAGAAACCAACCATGAAAGTGGGCGTGCTAGGAGGCACAGTGCTCGACGCCGACAAGCTCGCCGCTATCTCCAGCATCGTCTCGCGGGAGTCGGTTCTCTCGCAACTGCTGGGCACCATCAATGAACCAGGCGCGCGCATTGCCCGGATCATCAAGAAAAAATTCAACCCGGAAGATTGATCGAATCCAAGGACACAATTTGAACAGATGAGCGGGGTGCCTCGGTGCGCCGCTTTGAACTAAAAATGGTTCCTCGTCGGATCGGTGGCTGCCGGTCTGAAATGTCCAGAGGCTTCTGGGTGCGACGATACCGCAAAAATAAAATACAATGCCTGACCTAGACAAAATCGTAGAAGAACTCGGCAAACTTTCCGTTCTGGAAGCTGCCGATTTGGTTAAAAAATTAGAGGAAGCGTGGGGAGTCTCCGCTGCCGCACCCACTGCAGCCGCCGTCGCTGGCCCTGCTGCTGAAGCCGCTGAAGAGAAAACTGAATTCGACGTCTTCATCACCGATGGCGGAGCAAACAAAATCGCCGTGATTAAAGCGGTGCGCGAAGTTGCTCCCGGACTCGGTCTTGCCGACGCCAAGAAATTGGTTGAAAGCGCTCCTGTCAAGGTGCTCGAAGGTGTCTCCAAGGACGCTGGTGAAGCCGCCAAGAAAAAACTGGAGGAAGCCGGAGCCAAGGTCGACCTCAAATAACCTCAAGTATGTTTTTCCCTGTGGCTGATTCGCCAGCCACGGGGAACTCCATGACGAAGCCGGCGAGAATTTTCACAGTATCGATGTTTCCCAGAATCTCTCATGCGACAATTCCCGCCGATCTCGACATCCCCAGCCAACTTCTGAACCTGTCCTTGCCCGAGCCGTCTAACGGATCGGGCTCAATTTGCTAGAACCAATAATTACCACCACCATGTCTGAACGTCTCTATTTTGGAAAATTCGAGGAAGTAATCGAGCCTCCCAACCTCATCGAAGTGCAAAGCCGTTCCTATGAGGAATTCATGCAAAAAAACATCCCAGTATCGGATCGCAGCAATACGGGATTGCAGGCAGTTTTTAACGAGGTGTTTCCGATCAAGTCCTATGACGAGTCGATCACTCTGGACTTCATTTCCTATGACATCGAAGACCCGAAAGTCACATCCCTTGAATCGTTGCGCAATAGCGAGACATTCAGCGCGGCTCTCTATGTCACCTTTCGTCTGAAGGATGAGTCGGGCAGCAAAAAGGAGCGCGTCTACATGGGTGAACTGCCGATGATGACCCGTCGCGGTACATTTATTATCAATGGTGCCGAGCGTGTCATCGTTTCCCAGTTGCATCGTTCGCCGGGCATTTGCTTTGAAACATCGCAGCACTTGAATGGCAAAACACTTCATTCGTTCCGGATCATTCCCGACCGCGGATCCTGGCTGGAGGTGCAGTTCGACACCAACGATCTGCTCTACGTCTATCTCGATCGTCGCCGCCGTCGCCGCAAGTTTCTCGCTTCCACGTTCCTGCGCGCGCTGGGTTACTCGACGGATCGTCAGATCATCAATGAATTCTATACGCCGGAGACTCTTAAGCTGAATGACAAGTTGGATGAAAATGAACTTGGTCACAAGGTGCCATTCGAGGACATTATCGACGGCGAACTGGTGGTTGCCAAGGCCTATGAGCCACTGACCATAGGCATTGTTCGTCAATTGATCGCCCTTGGACGCAAGCAGGTTGATGTTATCGATGCCCGCGAGGATGAAATTCTCATCAAATCGCTGCGTAAAGACCCGGCCCGCGATGAGGATTCGGCGCTGAAAGATATCTATCGCAAACTCCGCCCCGGCGATCCTCCTACTGCATCGAACTCGAAGGCCCTGCTTAAACGTCTGTTCTTCGACCCCAAGAAATACGACCTCACCCGCGTAGGGCGTTACAAGATCAATCAAAAACTCGATATCTCTGTTGCAGGCGACACCCGCATCATGGTACCCGAGGATTTTCTTGGCGCGGTCAAATATATCCTCAAACTGAAAAAAGGTGAAGGTGTCATTGATGACATTGACCACCTCGGTTCCCGCCGGGTGCGGGCCGTGGGCGAGTTGCTTGCCAATCAGTGCCGCATCGGACTTGCCCGGACCGAGCGCCTTGTCAAGGAGCGCATGACTTTGTTCGACGTGAACATCGAGGGAATGATGCCATCGAAATTGATCAACCCGAAGGCTTTAAGTGCTGTAGTGCGCGATTTCTTCGGACGCAGCCAGTTGTCCCAGTTCATGGACCAGACCAATCCTTTGGCAGAACTGACTCACAAGCGTCGTCTTTCCGCTCTTGGACCAGGGGGCTTGAACCGTGACCGCGCCGGATTCGAGGTGCGCGACGTTCATCCGTCCCACTATGGCCGGATGTGCCCGATTGAAACACCGGAAGGACCGAATATCGGTCTGATCAACTCAATGTGCACCTACGCACGGATTAACGAGTTTGGTTTCATTGAAACGCCATATCGCAAGGTTAAAAATGGCAGGGTGACAAATGAGATCGAATACCTTTCCGCCGATCAGGAGGAGAAATTTCACATTGCTCAGGCGAATAATCCGATTGATAAGTCTGGCAAATTCCAACTTGAGCGGATCACGGCACGTGAGCGTGGCGGGGAGTTCATCGAGGTGGGCCCCACCGAAGTGGAATATATGGACGTTTCTCCTAAACAGCTCGTTTCTGTTGCCGCGGGATTGATTCCATTCCTTGAGCATGACGACGCCAACCGCGCTCTGATGGGTTCGAACATGCAGCGCCAAGGCGTGCCTTTGCTGGTTTCTGAAGCACCGCTGGTGGGCACTGGGCTGGAAGCAAAAGCTGCGCGGGACTCCCGTGCAGTTGTTGTAGCCGAGGCTGATGGTATCGTTGCCGCCGCTACTGCGGAAATCATTATCACCACTCTTGACGGCAAGCTGCCTGTGGCCGACGAAAAATTCCTTTCAGACGCCGAATGCGTCAAGACTAATGTTGAAAAAGGAGTGATGGCCTATCCGCTGCGCAAGTTCATGCGCTCGAATGCCAGTACCTGTATTAACCAAAAGCCAATTGTGCGCCACGGTCAGAAGATCCGCAAGGGCGATGTGCTGGCTGATGGACCAAATACGGACAACGGCGAACTGGCTGTCGGTCGGAACGTGCTAGTGGCTTTCATGCCCTGGAACGGCTACAACTTCGAGGATGCTATTGTGATCTCCGAAAAAGTGGCGAAAGAGGATATTTACACATCCATTCACATTTCTGAATTCGATGTCGCCGCCCGCGACACCAAACTCGGACCCGAGGAAATAACCCGTGACATTCCCAATGTCGGTGAGGAGGCATTGAAAAATCTTGACCACGACGGGATCATTCGCATCGGTGCTGAAGTGAAACCTGGTGACATCCTAGTGGGGAAAATCACCCCCAAGTCGGAGACAGAACTCGCACCAGAGGAGCGCCTTCTGCGCGCAATCTTCGGCGAGAAGGCTGCCGATGTGAAGGATACATCCCTGCGCGTTCCTTCAGGTGTGACTGGAATTATTCAGGACGTGCGCGTCTCGAGTCACGGCAGCATTGTGCGCCGCGACAGCAAGGTTGATCCGGGGGAGATCAAGAAACAGCTCAAAAAGGTCAATGACGAGCATAAGAAGAAGAAGGATCAGCTATATGATCAGTTGACAGAAAAACTTTCCGATATCCTGCTTGGTGAAAAAATTCCGCTTGATGTGGTTAACGCGCAGTCGGGGGAAATCATCATTCCTTCAAATCGCAAGATCACTAAAACCCTGCTGCGCAAGTTAGCTTCGGTATTTGATCACATTGAGATCGATCCGAGCCCAATCCGCAACAAGATCATCGAGATCATTACCTCTTTCGAACCCCGCTTTGCAGAGGTTGACAGCGAACGGGAGCGCCGCCTCGACCAGATGGAGGCCGGTGACGAGGTGGAATCAGGTCTGATCAAAGAGGTGAAGGTTTTCATTGCCGCGAAACGCAAGCTTTCGATTGGCGACAAGATGGCCGGACGCCACGGCAACAAGGGTGTGGTGGCCACGATCGTTCCGGAAGAGGATATGCCCTTCCTGCACGATGGCACACCGGTGGAAATTGTTCTCAATCCGTTGGGCGTGCCCTCGCGGATGAACGTTGGCCAGGTTTTGGAAACTCACCTCGGGGTGGCTGCCAAAGCACTTGGTTTCACGGTGGCGACACCGATTTTCGACGGCATTAAGGAAAAGCGTATTTGGGAATTCATGAGCGAAGCTAAACGGGTCGATGGTGTGAATCTCATCGGCGACAATGGCACGGTGCGTAAACGCCGGGCCAATGAACCAGAAAGCCGCGGTTTCACTTGGATTGGCGATGGCAAGGACGGCACTATCGGTGGAAAGTCCACGTTGTATGACGGACGCACTGGTGACGCATACCACAACCCAGTGGTTGTCGGTTACATTTACATGCTTAAACTCGGTCACTTGGTGGCGGACAAAATCCACGCTCGCGCGGTTGGTCCCTACAGTCTTGTTACCCAGCAGCCACTTGGGGGCAAGGCGCAATACGGTGGTCAGCGTTTCGGCGAGATGGAGGTGTGGGCACTGGAAGCCTACGGTGCCGCCTACACCTTGCAGGAGTTGCTAACAGTAAAATCAGATGATGTGATGGGTCGTACCCGCATCTATGAGGCGATTGTTAAGGGCGATAACAATTTGGAGGCCGGCACTCCGGAATCCTTCAACGTTCTGATCAAGGAGATGCAATCCCTCGGTCTTGACGTGCGTCCCGGTCGACGCGGTAGCAACCAGGGTTCCGGTGTCACGGGTGGAGTCGATGACTTCTCTCTGGACGACCTCACTCTCTAATACAAACAAATCGTAATCCAACATCTAACATTATTTTATCTATGAGCGTCGAAAACAACTTACGTGAACTTTTTGGAGTAGAGGAAAAGCCTGAGCAATTTGATCAGATCGCCATCACTGTAGCGGCCCCTGATGTTATCAGGAGTTGGTCGAAAGGAGAGGTCAAGAACCCGGAAACGATCAATTATCGGACATACAAACCGGAAAAAGGCGGGCTGTTTTGTGAACGGATCTTCGGTCCCACGCGCGACTGGGAGTGTGCCTGCGGCAAATACAAACGCATCAAACACAAGGGCGTGATCTGCGATCGTTGCGGAGTCGAGGTTACTCTGTCGCGCGTCCGCCGCGAACGCATGGGCCATATCGAGTTGGCCGTGCCGGTTTCCCATATCTGGTTTTACAAGTGCATGCCGTCGCGTATCGGCCTAATGCTCGACATTACAGCCCGGCAGTTGGAGCGGATTATTTATTATGAGGATTTCTTGGTGACCGATGTTGGAACTACCAATTTGATGCTCGGCCAGTTACTTACCGAGACCGAATTGCGTGAAGCGGAGGATGCCTACGGTGAGACTGCTTTCCGGGCACGCATGGGCGCGGAGGCCATCCAAGACCTCTTGAGTCAAATAGATCTTCCCTCTCTTATGGTCGATCTTGCAGGTCAGCTTGCCGCGACACGCTCCAAGCAAAATCGCAAGAAACTTGCGAAACGGTTGAAAATCACTCAAGGCTTTCATGGTTCCCGCTCCCGCCCGGAGTGGATGGTGTTGAACGCCCTGCCGGTGATTCCTCCAGATTTGCGACCGCTGGTTCCACTCGAAGGAGGCCGCTTCGCCACATCCGACCTCAATGATTTGTATCGTCGGGTGATCAATCGCAACAACCGCCTGAAAAATTTGTTGTTGCTCAAAACACCGGATGTCATCATCCGTAATGAAAAGCGCATGTTGCAAGAAGCTGTGGACGCCTTGTTTGACAACGGTCGTCACGGTCGTGCTGTCACTGGTGCGGGTAACCGTCCGCTGAAATCGCTTTCCGACATGCTCAAAGGAAAAGGCGGACGTTTTCGTCAGAACCTGTTAGGCAAACGCGTCGACTATTCGGGTCGTTCAGTGATCGTGATTGGTCCAGATCTGAAACTAAACCAGTGCGGCCTGCCGAAAAAAATGGCTCTCGCGCTGTTCGAACCCTTTATCATCCGCCGCTTGAAAGAGCTGGGTTACTGCCACACGGTTCGCTCGGCAAAGAAGATGATCGACCGCAAGACCAAGGAGGTTTGGGACATTCTCGCAGACGTCACCAAGGGCCACCCGATTCTGCTGAACCGTGCCCCAACTCTCCACCGTTTGTCCATTCAGGGCTTCGAACCGAAGCTCATCGAAGGCGAGGCGATCCGCGTTCACCCGCTGGTTTGTACGGCGTTCAATGCCGATTTCGACGGCGACCAGATGGCCGTTCACGTTCCGCTATCCGTGGAAGCTCAGATGGAGTGCCGCCAGTTGATGCTTGCGCCTAACAATATCTTCTCGCCTGCCAGTGGTCGTCCGATCACGGTTCCTTCGCAGGACATCATTCTGGGGTCCTATTATCTCACCTGGGCACCCATTCGCACCGAGAAGGACCGTGAGAAAAAAGAACACCTGCCGTTGTTTGACAGCACCGATGAGGTGGAGTTCGCCATTGCCTCGAGCAAGGTGAGTTACCACTCGTGGATTCGCATTCGCAATAAGGATTTCGGCAAGGACACCCACTACGGCATCAAGGAGGCAAAAATCATTGAAACTACGCCAGGCAGGGTGCGCTTCAACGAGATTTGGCCGGATGGCATGGGTTTCATCAATCATACGGTTGGCAAGAAGCAGATGAGCGACGTTATCTGGCGTTGCTATCAAGTCGCTGGACAGAAGGCCACAGTGGAAACACTCGATGCATTGAAAAATCTGGGCTTCCGCGAGGCATCTCGATCGGGTTGCTCAGTCGGTATTGTTGACATGGTGATCCCGGAAGAAAAGCCAGCGATCATTGCTAAAGCTTACGAGGAGGTTGCCAAGGTCACCAAGCAGTATCGCAACGGCATCATCACTGATGGCGAGCGCTATCAGAAAGTGATCGACATCTGGACCCAGGCGACAGATCAGATTGCCAACCACCTCTATCGCAAGATCGAGCACAATGAAGGCAAACCCGGCATCAGTCCGCTGTTTATGATGGTAGACTCCGGAGCCCGGGGCAACAAGAGCCAGATCAAGCAGCTCGGCGGTATGCGCGGTCTGATGGCCAAGCCCTCCGGTGAAATTATTGAACGCCCGATTACCGCGAACTTCCGCGAGGGACTATCGGTGCTCGAGTATTTCATCTCGACCCACGGAGCTCGTAAGGGACTTTCCGACACTGCACTCAAGACTGCCGACTCCGGATACATGACCCGCAAGCTGGTGGACGTCGCTCAGGACGTGATCGTAACCGAAACCGATTGCGGCACGGTGAACGGCATCAGTGTCGCGCCGATCTATGATGGCGACGAGGAGGTTGCCACTTTGGCGATGCGCATCTATGGACGTGTGGCCCTGCAAAAAGTGGTGGATCCCGTTACCGGCGATGTCATCATCAATGTGGATGAGATCATTTCCGAGAAGGCCTCGAAGGCGATTGAAAGTCTTAATTTTGACAAATTCCGCATTCGTTCGGTGCTCACTTGCGAATCCAAGCGTGGATGCTGCATCAAGTGCTACGGCCTCAACCTCGCATCCTGCAAGCCTGCGAAAGTAGGCGAAGCGGTCGGGATCATCGCTGCGCAATCCATCGGCGAGCCAGGAACCCAGTTGACAATGCGTACATTCCACGTTGGCGGTGTGGCCGCATCGTCCTTCAAGCAGCCGATTATTCATGCTAAAAACACAGGACGCCTTGTTTACAAAGACTTGCGTGTTGTTCACTCGGCCCAGGGCTGGGTTGCATTGAACAAAAACGGCACGGTTTCCGTTCGCGACAAGGAAGGCCTTGAACTCGAAAGTCATCCGATCGTGATTGGTTCGTTCATTCCGATCAAGGATGGTGAGGACGTGAAAAAAGGCGATACCCTGGCGCATTGGGATCCTTACAACGTGCCTATTCTTACCGAGAAGAGCGGCAAGGTGGAGTTCCGTGACATGATCAAGGGCATCACCGTGCAGACCGAAACCGATAAGGAAACCGGTAAGAAGGGGATGCTGGTCACGGAGCACAAGGAGGACCTGCACCCGCAGGTGATCATCCGCGATCCGAAGACCGATGAAATTCTTGGCAGCTATTCTATTCCCGTCGGCGCGCGTCTTTCGGTGAAGGAAGGTGAGAATGTCGATGCCGGAACAATGCTTGCCAAGACACCGCGCAAGGCGGCCCGTACTAAGGACATCACCGGTGGTCTTCCCCGCGTAGCAGAGCTTTTCGAAGCCCGCAAACCGAAGGATGCCTGTGTCATTGCCAAAATCGACGGCGTTATTTCGTTTGGCGCCAATATTCGTGCCAAGAAACGTGTGATTGTCACCGATCCACAGACGGGAGAGGAAATGGAGCACCTCGTGCAGATGGGCAAGCATGTCATCGTGACCGAGGGCGACATGGTTTCCCGTGGCGATCATTTGACCGAAGGCTCGGTTTCCCCCGAAGACTTGCTGGAAGCCTGTGGCGCCCGCGAGTTGCAGGAGCACCTTGTGAATGAAGTGCAGTCGGTTTACCGCGTGCAGGGCGTTGAAATTAATGACAAACATATCGAGGTCATCGTGCGCCAGATGCTGCGCAAGGTGAAGATAACTGATCCCGGTGACGCCGATGATTTCCTCTGGGGCGACCAGGTGGAGAAAACGACGTTCCAACGCATCAACGATGCCATCATTGCCAACGGCGGCAAACCCGCTGAGGGCGAGCCTGTTTTGCTCGGCATTACCAAGGCTTCGCTCGAGACGGAATCATTTATTTCCGCAGCTTCATTCCAGGACACTACCCGGGTGCTGACCGAGGCGTCGACACTAGGTAAGGTCGACTACCTGAAAGGCTTCAAGGAAAACGTAATCATGGGTCACCTGATTCCAGCTGGCACCGGCTTTACCCGTCACCGCGAACTCGAGGTCGAGTTCACAGTCGAGGAGCCGGAACCCGTTTTTGTTACAACGAACGACAATGACCTGATCGACGAAGACGAAGCCGCGATAACCGCTTGAGGCGAATCGCGTAATCTCGATTTACAAGCGCCCACCCTTGAATGGGGTGGGCGTTTTTATTAGAGTGGGCGGGCTGAAACCATGCTGTCGTTCACACCAACAATTCTCTATTGCCACGCTCCTCTGAATTTTGGTCAGCAGCGGGTATGGAAGTAGTGTTGATCTGCTTTTCCCAGATGAAGCGGCGGAACAAGACCTTGATGGCGGCGGTCAGCGGCACTGCAAGTAACGCTCCGACAAATCCGCCGAGTATGACAGTCCAGAATACCATCGAAAAGATCACAGTCATCGGATGCAGACCCACCGATTCACCAACGATTTTTGGCGCGGTTACCAATGAATTAATTTGTTGAACTACGACGAAAATGATCACCACGCCGACGGTGTAAGGCATGGATTCCAGTCCAAAAGGAGCTTCTCCCTTCGCGTGAAACCAAGCGATTACGCAAGCAGGTATCAGGCAGATAATGTTGCCGATATAGGGGATCACCCCTAGCATGGCCATGAAGACACCAATCAAAAACCCATAGGGCAGGCCAAAAAGGGTCAGCGCGATTCCCACCAGAATGCCATCAATGAACGCCACCAGAACCTGACCGCGGAAAAAGGAGATCAGGTAGCCGTTGATTTCCTGCAGGGTTTCGACGAGTTCACTTTTGAATTTGGATGCTTTTAAGGGAACATATTTATGCCAGTGTTCCTGAATTTCTGCGGAATCCTTCAAAAAGAAAAACAGATAGACTGGAACCATCAGCATGCCGATAATGAATCCCAGCAATGCAACCATCTTAGATGTGCCGGTGGTTGTCCACTGCCATATACGGTCTTTGTAATTGTAGAGAGTCCTACCGCAGCGGGTTTTCCAGAAAAATTCAATACCGGGTTCGGGGGGCAATGCTGTTGCGAAATCTCCGATTTTGCGACCACTATCGTCAACTTCGGCCAGCGCCCAACCGGTCATTGTATTTTTTTTCTTTGCCTGAAGATCGCGGATGAAGGCACCCAACTGATTGCTTAGCGATCTCACTTCCCGTTCTGATTCGCCGGTAAGCGTTGCGCCGCCGGTTTGAGGTTTATCCTGTGCCGTGATGGGCGCCTTACCCGTCGATAGTTGATGGGCGATCAGTGCGCGAGCCTGATTCACCCCCGGCAGGATAGCGGCCAACAGAAGGACCAACGTGATCAGCATGGCGATAAATACTACCACTACTGACTTGAGACGGGAGAGTCCCCATTTTTGCAAGCGTCTTACCACCGGATCTAATAAATACGCTACGATTCCGGCCGCGAGCACAGGTACTAGCACCGGCTGCAGATAACCAAAAAGTTTGCCAACCAACCAGATTAGTCCCACCAACAATATCCCCAGAATCAGAATGGAAACACCAGTAGCTGCGTTCCACAGCGTACGAACTTGGAAAGATGTGGGATAATTTCTCATGGCGACTTCCCTGTATAGCAGGATTTTCATTCTTGCCACAGGAAAAACTGCGGTATTGTTGATTCCAAGGCGATCAATTTAGGGAAAAGATTGAACGTTTGATCGGTTGAGTTTTCAAACACAACTGGAGTGAAATGGAGATAGCGAAGCAGACTGCAATTTTATAATTTTTTGCAAATTAAACGGATTATGCTGATTTCCAAAGATATTTAACTGCCAAGCGCTTTATTTAAGTGCTCTGTCACGCCTTGTGGTTACTTTTCTTTTTTTTGTGAAATTCGATTATACTGTTGTTCACAGCATTAAATTTTATAGTGAGCCTGCGCACTCTAAGTTCATTGATTTTCCTGCATTAATCTCTGCTCCATTCTCTACGGGTTTTTCATCTCAGTATTTCATTTTTTCCCCTGCTTGGTCGCCTGGCGTTGATCCGTCGGTTTTGCGATTGCTTATTAAGCTGCTGAGTGCTTGGCTGTCGCTCCACCATGATAGGAATTGGATACGATGTGCACCGCTTTGCTGACAACCGTCCACTGATTCTCGGTGGCGTAGAAATTCCCCATGAATTTGGATTGGATGGCCACTCCGATGCCGATGTCCTCTGCCACGCCATTGCAGACGCAGTTCTTGGGGCACTTGGTGAGCCGGATATCGGATACTTTTTTCCGCCGGGTGATCCGGCCTGCAAGGGTATTTCATCATTGAAAATTTTGGAAAAGTGTCTGGAGCGCTGTGAGCAGCTTGGTTACCGTCTGATTAACATCGATTCGACCATCATCGCCGAAGCCCCGAAAGTATTGCCATATCGAGATTCCATGAAGTTGGCCATCGCTGGAGCACTCGGTTTGTCGCCTGCCCGCATTGGTATCAAAGCGACAACTAACGAACGGCTTGGTTTCATTGGTCGAGGGGAGGGGATCGCTGCCATGGCTGTGGCAATGCTGAACCCGCTTTGATTTGATAGGAAAAAAAAGGCGCGACGAATCCGGTCGCCGCCGCACTGGCCCGCCGAAAAAAATCGCAAAATTTGTAAAAAACATTTTCCTTTTCAGTAGTCAGGGCTATTGTGCGCAGCGAATTACCGAGCGGGGCTAATCATGCCGATCATCTCCGCGTCATTGCTAAATGCTATGTCCGAAACACCGAACAAACCCCCAGATTCTCGTGATCCCAATCGTTCCAATACTGAACCGACCGGCGTCAACTGGCGCTTGTTTGGCTTGCTATCAATTGCTATTTTAATTCTTGGGTTGGCGTTTTTTCAGGTTGATGGCTTCAGTGGGAAAACTCAACAACTCAGTTACAACGAGTTTCGCAAAAAGTATGACTGCGGCTTGGTGATTGTCAACAATCCGAAGAAGCCATTTGAAGTGGTATCCAAGGACAACCAGTATATTGCAGTAGTGAGCGGATGGATCAATCCCGCGCCACTGCCCGACATGGAAAAGTCCGAGCAGCGCACGGTTTTCCAGGTTCCCGTTGACATCACGCTAAACCAGGGTGTTCTCAACAGGATTCTCGGCAGTGATTTGAAAATCATCAAGGCCGAGAAATTACCAGTCTTGCCGGAGGGCGGTGAAATGATAACCCTTCAATCGTTTCGCAAAACCCTCGCTTCGGGAGAGGTCCAAGTGAATGACATTCTTACTCCGCTTCGAGTTGTGATTGGCAAGGACAATTCCGCTGTGATCGAGGGAGTGCGCGTGTGGCGGCCAACACTTCCATTGCCTGCCGTTGATCCCAATAATAAAAAGAAGCTTGATGTGACTACTCGTTTTGAGGTCAAAGTAGATCCACTCATGCAAAAGGAGGAACTCGCGGAATTGCTCGCATCTGGAGCCCAGCGCTCCAGCATCAGCAATACATTTGCCAGCATTTTCATCAATTTGCTGCCGATCATCCTTATCGCAGCTTTCCTAGTTTTCTTCCTCCGCCAGCAGATGAAATCCGCGGGCCGTGGCGCGCTGAATTTCGGACGCAGCAAGGCGCGCTTGCTGACCATGGATCGCAACAAAGTTACCTTTAAGGATGTCGCAGGTATTCAGGAGGCCAAGGAAGAGTTGCAGGAAATTGTCGAGTTTCTGCGTGACCCTCGGAAGTTCCAGAAACTGGGTGGTAGCATTCCGAAAGGGGTTTTGATGGTCGGTTTGCC
>Ga0315908_10001802_pt1 | contig 15945 bp, 5 predicted proteins | sample LakEriMetagenome_12_FD_203520 | JGI IMG/M metagenome (GOLD analysis project Ga0315908, IMG submission 203520) | Freshwater fungal communities from buoy surface, Lake Erie, Ohio, United States - Buoy 4 MA124 | ecosystem: Environmental > Aquatic > Freshwater > Lake > Lake biofilm | place: USA... | reverse complement strand
TAGTTAAAGATCTTAATAGTCTTACCAATAATACACGTAAAATAATATAAATAATAATAATAAATATAATAATAATGAAAATAATAATATTAATGATAATAATGATAATAATAATGATAATAATAATAAGATGGAAATACTAAGAATTTGTCTAGGAAACATGTAATAGAAGTAAGAGAGTCAGGATTAATATCATTAATGGGAGGGAAGTGGACAATTTAACGTAAGATGGCTGAAGAGACAGTGGATTAGGTGATATAACATTTAGGACGGATAGGAGAGGATGTGAGTAAGTATAGTAATTCTAAGAGCAGAAGACATAAACTAATGGGGACATTACCTATAGTTAGAAAGACAATGCACCAACTTCCAGAAAGTAGTGAGTTAGTAGAATGGTATGCATAGTTGATGTGGAAATATTATGGATTGGAGATGATTGTATCTAGATAGTTGGTAAAGAATTATGGAGTAAGGGCTTTTCAAATTCTAGCTCTCATTGATCTCAATCCTGAACTCAAAGAAAAATTATATGATCATCCTCAATGTAGGCATATTAAGGCCGAAGTCGTCTATCAAATTAGACATGAAATGGTTCAAAATGCTGCTGATGTTCTGCTTAGAAGAATTCCATTAGCATTCACTGATTAGAATCACATGAAGTCAGCCATCATTAATGTTATCAATCTATTTGCTTAGGAACTCAAATGGGATTAAGATAAAACTAATTCTGAATTCATTCATTAGTTTCAACTCATACAAAGTTTAGATTTCTGATTATATTATATTAATCATTATTATTATTTAAATATGATCATTTATTCACTTATAACAAGGAATAAATTCATAGTTGCTGAATTCACTGATTACAACGGCGAGTTTATAAATATGGCTAAAAATATAGTAAATTTGGATGAAAATAAAAACAATAAATAGTTTAAAGACAAGTATTTCATAATGATAGGAGATTATTGATTCATGTATTTGAAGATAGACGAATTTATTTTCTTGGCCCTCACAAAAAACATGGTTTAAGTAGAAATTTTGAGTGAGTATTTGGACTCAATCAGTTAGAAATTCATTGAGAATGAATTTATTGACGATTTTGAAACCACTTCTATGTTAAAACAACAGATGGACCATTTCTATTATAAATGGCAACTTGTTTCTTTATAGGTTGAATGATAAGATTTCGAATAATAATCATAATAAATAACAGAGACTTGCTCTCTTTTATAATAAGATAATAATTAGCAAGAAATTTATAACATTTAATAAGTGAATAGTAATAGTAATAATTGTATATTAACTATATTACTGATGATTATAATTGTGATAATTTCATATAGTTATAAGAGATGAAAGTATAATTAAAATAATCAAGTTAAATATTCGTTTCTTTTCAAAAGGATAATTAACTCTGATGTGAATCTATGCAATGGCAATCCTATCACATTAGAATAACATCCTTTTATACTCTTGATAAAAGAAGCAGCAATTCCTTATAATGCATAGCCTCCTGCTTTATTATAAGGGTTTTTTTCTAATTCATCATAATTTTGAATGGAAATATAAGGAATCTATCCGAATTATACTAAAGTAGTTTCTGTAAAAGTAGTTGAATCATATAAATAATTATGGTTATTATTATCATCCTTATTATAATAAAGCTAATTTATATTATAATTCTGCTCTTCATGCTAATTCTCTTATTTAAGTTAATCTTATTGCTTCTGACTATCTCTCTTTCTCTTGACAAGTATAATCACACATGTCTTAACTTAATGAGACTAATCACTTAACTGTTATAAAATTTAAACTAAATGAGTCTTATCTCTTGGTTTTTCTATGATTTATCCTTCATGTACTATGATTGTGTCACAAAATATTAAAATATCACTCTTCACCTTCTTTGTCTCTATTAATCTATTCATTACATCTTTCACCTTCCCTAAACAAGTTTATTCTACATAATCATCACTATCCTTTACTTTTTATTTATCAATATTCTCTTAAAATTCACTCTCTATTATTCTTAATTTCAATCCTTATTTTTCTAATAATTCTCGGCGTCCTTGAGATTCTAACAACATTTTTTAATATATTTTATACTTGAACATAACGAAATCTCCATCTCTTTTAATATACTCATAAATCCACTAAACATTTTCTTATATATTTTATATCTTATTTAATTTATAATTTAATCATTAACAAATTATGTAAACTATAATCCAACAATTAGAAATTAATATTAAGAATAATTAATTCATTTAATAATAATGTATTAAATAAACTTTAAATACTATTTAAAACTAATTTGACTAAAATTTTTAAGATATTGAGTAATCTTTATTAGATATTTTGGAATAATTTGAAAGCATAAAAGTTTATTAAGAAATTCATAATTAAATATTGTAAGATATTCATTAAGAGTTTACTAAGAATCAAGAATAGATTTTAATTGATTTAGAAGAAATAAAGAATAAAGAGGAAATTGATGAAAATTAAATTAACACTTTGAAGTACTTGAATAATAAACAAACTTAGAGAGCTTAATAATAATATAATGTTAGATTTTCAGAAAAAGAATAAGAGTCGCATAAAGGATTAATGAAGAACATTTCGAATAAAATATTTTAATTAAAGTAAAAGTTCATAAATAAAATAAATTTGATTATTTAGGATTAAGAATACTATTAAATATAAAAATAAGATGATAAATGCTTAGATAACTTTTTAAAGTATAATAATAATAAAAATATTAGAGATAAAAGGAACATAATATAGAGAGATATATCAAAAATATAAATAGAAGAGAAAGTAATTGAAGACATGAAAATAAAATAATGCATTTTAATGGAACAATAATTGATTTATCAAAATGATTAGAAACAAGTGATAATATAGAACTTGATGAATAAATAAGTGGAATGTTAAATAAATATGATAAATTAATACATTTCTCATATTTGTGAGTTGAAAAATGAGAGGAGAGAGACAGAATATTTAGGATTAGGATGTGGATATGTGGATTCAATTATAATGATAATAGATTTGTAGAAGAATGAAATAGAGAGGAAATTGCGAGGACATCAAAGACAAATCAGTTAGATATAATAGACTGATGAATTAAATGTAATAATATCATCAGCGGAAGACCTGAAGGTAATAATATGGAACTGGAAGCAAGGTATTCAGATGAAAGTAATAGATTCAATTGATTTGATTAATATTATTAGACTAAGTAGTTGCAATAAATATATGGTGATGATGAGTAGACATAGATTGAAGGTATAACTCATTGTTATTATTATGAAAGGTGGCTGAAGTGAAGACTATGAAAGCAATATATTAGGAGAGTGTCTGTGAGAATAATGAGGAGATGATGGATATATAAGGAATGAGACTTGATAGAAGGAAGGTAGTAGTCGCACTCAATAATGGATAGATTAGAGTAATAGATTTTCTTAATCAGAATATCGCAGACTGTATTCCCTCCAATGAGTAACTCCTAATGAATCTTAAAAATATCATTCTTTTAGAAAATATCAATTCTATCTCCTCTTCTTTCTTCATTCTAACCTTATTTACTGACAAATTCGTACTCTATCATTCTTACTCCACTCTCCATCAATCCAATCTCCATTACTCCTTTTCTATCCTTTAAACCATCCGTCTCTCTTCCTTCCATTTCCAATCTCTTAATCCTACCTTTAAATATTATCACTCTAATTCATCTATCAACATTTATGCTATATAACCATAAGATTAACATCATAATCCCAAAAATATTTTTCATTTCTAATTATAATTGTAATCATGATTATTCATTTTCTATATATATATTATTATCATTTTTTTTATCAATCAAAATCAAAATTTATTTTATCATTAAAAAACTGCTTATTTGGTGTTTACGGATTGTAAAAATCTTTTTTGTGTCTTCCTGTATGATTACATATAATTTATTAATAATCTTATTGTCCTAATGCATCATAGAAGTTCTTACATTAATAGCATTAAATATTTTATTGATTTTATATGCTTTAATATTAATTATCATTAATAATAATTTAATTTGCTTCATTTAATGATTATTATGTGTTTATTCTAAATTAATCTATAATTTTACTTTATTTATTTTTTATATAAGCACAATTATCTATCATATCCTATTATTTTTATTATATTTATTAATTGTTTTAATTCGATTTCTATTTTTTTTATTTATTAAATAGCTTCTATTAATTTACAAACTTAAAATTATCACTATCAAATAAAACTATATTATCTTATTTTTCTTCTTTTTTATTTTACTATTTTTTAATTTTTATAGGAATATTATTACTTTCCTCTATTTTAAAATCTATATTTGAATTTTTTGAATTTTATCTGTCGAAATAGAAATCATCAATTTTAATAAATTGGTTTTAAATTTATATTTGCTCATCAATTTTTTTATTTATTTGATTTTTGTATTCTTTATTATTATTTTTTTCTTATTAAATTTAATTTGAATTCATATTCATATCATTAATCTATTGTTATTAACATTAATATTAATTTATTAAATATTATTTTTCTTCTATTTCATCATTTATTTTAATATTTTATTAATTGTATTCATTTAAATTTTATTCTTTTATTGAATTTTTTTATACGTAGTTATGAATGTTAATGTTAAATTGTTAGATTTAGTTATCGTTTTGATTTTATATATTAATTAAATTTTCCTGATATTATTCAATCTCAAAAAGTTTTTCAACATTAATTTATTCTTATTCAAATTCTTAGTTTTTTTAATTTATTTGTTAAAATTAATTATTTTTTTTTTATCCATTTTCTATAAATTAATTTAATAATAATTAATCATTTTATTTTTATTCAAGATAATTTTCTTGATTTTGATTTATATTTAATTTCTGATTTTAAAACTAATCAGATTATTTTATATTTTAGTCATATCTTTTTTAATCTATATCCTTAGATAAAAAACCAATTATTTTAACTAAATCCCAATATTACATTGATAAAGAATTTATTTATTCAGAAAAATTAGTAAGTATAGTATGAATAACATTGGAATTTATTTATTATACATTTTACACTTATTGCTAATACAAATTAAAATAAATATTTTAATGATCTTATCTATTATTTTGCATTTAATATTATTACTAAAATAATTAATTAAAATAAATAATTAGCAATTTATATTTATAATTTAATAAAAAAAATAATTTAAAATAGTTAAAAATAAAGAAATAAAAATAATTATATTAAATTTAAATGTAAAGATAGTATGTTCAAGATGTGTTTTCATCGTCAGAGTCCTCATTTTTACTTAGCCAATAGAAAAGTTTATTAGAAATAGAATTTTGATCTTGCCTTTCCTTTAAATCCTTTTATTGTAATTTAGCCTGTTCAAGTCCTATTTTGAGTTTTTCGTGTTCATTGAAATCCAAAATACAACTAAGAGTATTGAGTATCTAGATGCGAATGTGAGAGTTGGATTGCTTATCAAAGTAGTTGACAAGAAACTTGGCGATAACTTTCTTATCGATTAAAGAGTCCTTGAGTTCCTTAAGATTTTACAATTAATTCTATTAATCTTATAACAATAAATTTTATTCCTGATTCTTTTATTAGAGAATGAGAATCTATTGCTACAAATCTGTTTTAATTTTCTGATTCTCATCGACATTCTAAAGCAACATTGACTATTGAGAAACTAATTGATCATATTATTCTTATATTTATTTAAATGAGTATTGATGAGAGATTATCAATTGATCCATTTCTAGTTTAGCATTTTATTTCATACACTCACTATTAATCAACTACTAATCTAATTGACTTTATATTTATATTATTGAGGCATTCAGAGCTATATTTATATTGATATATTAATCCATTGAAGTTTTTATGCTCTCTATTTCTTAAAATAATTTCTTACACTCCTCATTTTTAATTTCCAATTATTCTTGAATTTCTTTCTTCTTAGTCTTAACTTCCTTCCACTCTTCTCTTTCATTATTTAACTATTCTTCAAATTTTTTTCTAATCTCATCACTACTTTTTAACTTTTCTTCCAATACTTTTTTATTTAATTTATCTTTGTATAACTCTTCATTCTCCATAAATAGTTTCTTCATTTCCTTGCTCTCTACTATTATTATATCTAATACACTTTAGAATGCTTTATTTATACTCTCTACTTTATCAAACTCTTTTATAATATCTTCTATTTTATTTTTTACTCCTTCATTATCTATTAATTTTATTTATTTCAATAATTAATCTTTTAATTAAGCACTTATATTTTGATATTTGTTTTGTTTTAACACAAACTATTCTTTCTCTTGTTTTAGTTTTGTTATCACATTCTTAAATTGTTCATTTTCTTATTAATATTTATTTTTTTATATTTAAAGTTCATTGTTTTTTTCATTTATATTCATTTTACTTTATTTTTCTATTTCTATTTCTTTTAAATATTTTTGTTCTAATTGTTAATATTAATTAATAAGTTCTTAATTTTTTTCATTTAATAATTAAATATCATTATTTTTATTTTACATTACAAATTAGTTTTCTTCTAATTTATTTTATAATATTGATTATAAATTTTGTAATTCTTATTAGTAGTTTTATTATTCTATTTATAATTCTTCTTATTCTTTTTATAATTAATTTATTATTTATTAATTCTATTCAAATTATAATTAATTATTTATTTATTAATCTTTGTAATTTAATTCAATTTTCTCTTTTTCTAATTTCAATTCTTTAAATTGAATTATATAATTCTCAAATTTTTATGTAATTTAATTTATTTATTATTCTAGTTTAATAATAAAATCATTTTTTTTTTGAATTTCTTTGTTTAATCTTTATATTTATTCATTATTTTAATGAATTTATTATTCATAGTTAACTTATTCATTCTTTTTTTTTTCTTATTCTAATTAATTTATTTAAATATCATAGATTTCCAATTTTTATTTATATTTATTTATTTATTATTCAAAATTATTAATAAATTCATCTTTTTATTCAATTTCATTGTTTAATATCTTTATTTGTTCATTATTTTTATTAATTTATAAAATTTATATTTATGATTATTCTTCTATTTTTTATTTTTATTATAATGTTTTATCTATTTCCTATTTTAATTCATTAATTTGTTTTTGATTTTATTATTCTTTAATTAAAATTTATGATTATAATAAATCATAATTATTTAATATTTAATTATTAATATTACTCTTTTCTTCTATTTATTATTATAATTAAAATATTTATAGTTTATTATTTTCATTTTATTATTAATCTTTATGATGATCTTAATTTAATTATATTTGATAAAGATTATTTTATTCTTTTAATTTCTCTATATTATTTTACAACTAATTTATCAATTATTTTGATTATTCTAATTAATTTTCTTTAACATTTACTAAATTTTTTAAATGATTTATTTATTAAATATTATTTTAACCTTCCTATAATTATTTTTCAATATTTTATGTATCTACTATTTAATTTTCAACATTATCATTTATAGTTTATTCATTCGTTTATTAATTATCATTTAAATTTTTAATTTAAATTTTCTGTTTTTTCTTTTTATGTGCTTATAATTTGTTTTCTTTTATTTATTATTACTATTTTTCTTCTTATTTTTCTTCTTTTTTTTCCAATATTTCTTATTCTTTTTCTTATTATTAAATTTCTTGCTATGATATTTATTATTTTTATTATTATTTAAATTAGATTAACTCTTAATTTAAAATATAAATTTCTTATATTAATTATTCATTATTACATTATAAAGATTATAATTATTAATCATTTTATTAACTTGTTTAGTTTTAGTCTTTTAATTATTATATATTTAATTTTTAATTTTCATTAAGTAATTCTAAATTCTCCAACTATTTTTCAATAATTTCATTTTATTCTTATTACTTTTACCTTTCAATATTTAATTCTTCAATTGATTTCTTGTATTAATTAATATGATTCTATAAATCAATTTAATCTTATTTATACAACTCAATTTCATTTTTTTATTAATTAATTAGATTATTTTATTAATTTGTTTGATTATTCTATTAATCAATTTATATTTTAAATTGTTCTAATTATTAATTTAAAGTATTTATTTACTACAAAAATTCATCATTTTATTGAATAATTATTTATTATTTTATTATTTATTATTAATTTATACTAAGTTGATTTTACAATTCTTATTCTAATATTAATTTTTCTTTATCTATATTTTAAATTTACTAGTTTAAAGAATTAATTTAATTTTTATTAGATATTTAAAAATCTTCTTTGATTTATTAAAACTAATCAATCTTTCGAATAGATTCTTATTTGTAATTTTCGTATTATTGTTGTAAATCTTAATATTATTATTATAATTCTAATGTACTTTATTCTTTTTATTATTGCAATAATTTTATCCTTTATTCTAGTTTTTCTTCTAATTCTTTATTATTTTTTTTGTTTTTTTATATCATTTCATTAAATTATTATTCATGAAATTATTACTATTCTTAAATCTTTTAATTTAAATTTTTATTTTCTTCTTCTTAATATTTTAGTTTTTATTATAAGTTTTCTAATTTTTAATTGTGTTTTTAAATTTCATTTTCTATTTTCTTTAATTAATTATATTATATTTACTTCTTAGATTTATTAATTTTTATTATTAAAATTATCTTAGTATTCCTAGATGTTTATATTATCAATTTAATATATTTTTATGATTTCATTTACTTCTGTTCCAAATTATTAAATCTTGTATTATTTATTTTTATATTAAATTTAATAAAATATAAAAATAATTTAGATTTACCAATTATTAATTAATATTATGCTATATTATTTCTATTTATTGCTAAAAATATTGTTGATTTTAATCAAATGATAATTAAGATTATTAGTCTTATTATTTTATTTGTTATTAAATAATAGTTTCTTATTAGATTTACTCTTTAAGTTTAGTTAATTCTTATTTCTAAATCTCAAGCTATTATTTTTCTAATAAAATATCACTCAACTATTCTCCTTGATTATTCTTTTATTATTAATTGATTAATTAATTGTATTTATTTTATAAATTCTAATATTCGAATTTGCTCTTTTTTTATTCGTCATTTACTTATTTTATATATTTATTTTATTTTTCTATAAATTTTAGTTTTTCATCTAATTCAAATTATAAATTTATTTATTCTTATTTATTATTTTCATTTTGATCTTTAATTTCTCCATTTTTCTGTGTTTAAGTATTTTCATCTTAAATTATTATCTTTAATTATTAAATTATATTATACATCTTTTACTAAATCCTAAGTGTATTTTCCTAAGTTTTTAAATGTACTAAACATCTTTAAAATTAAATAAAATAGATTAGGTTTATATAAATCTAATAAAATATTTTAATAATAATAAAAGATAAAAATAAAATTTATTATATATAATATGTTTAATTTAGTAAGACAAATAATTAAAATTAAATCATATATTTTTAAAGAATTCTTATTAAAATAATTATCCTTAATACGCTTTATTATTTTATTTTAATTATTATTTTTAATTATCATCACTTTAGTCTTAATCAATATTAATTTTAAGTTATGAGTTTAATAAATTATTAATTTAATTATTATCTTTAATTTCATCGCTATCAATCTAAATATTTTCTGATAATCTTTTAATTTTTTATTTAGCACTTTGAAAAAAATCGTTATATGTTGACATCATAATTTATATTTATTTATTGTTTTTCTCTTATTAAAACTTATTTTTAAAAGAATGAGTATTAACTTATTCTTAATAAGGAATTATATTAATTTTATGTATTTAATCCTTTTTATCTGATAATTACTTATCAAATTTTTTCTTGTTTTTAGTATTATTATTGTTAATATTATTACTACTAATATTATTATTATTATTAACATTATAATTATTCTCAATATTATTTATATTTTTGTATTAAAAAGGGTCTATATAAAGATATTCGTTTTCATCAACCTTATTATTAATTTTCATAATATAAAAATTTAAGTCTTCATCTTCTTCTATTTAATAATTATAGCCACTATTTTTTTTTTAGCTATATACATTTTCAAAAGGAGTTAATAATGTAGAATTATTTCTTTAGTAGAAATCATTATCAATCGAATTTTAATTATATTATTATTTTTAGTAATTATTATTAAATTTGTTATTTAATTTATTTATATTTTTTAGTTTGGTTTACATTTTAGCCATTTATGGGGTAGAATTTTTATTCATTGGCTAGATTGTTCTTTTTTATTATAATTAAGATTTGAAAATACTTTATTTATCTATTAAAACTTTATTATTTTTAATTACCTTTAAATTAAATATGCGAATCTTTTTAGATATTTTCATTTATGGATTATTTAATTGATAATTAACTGGTAGAACATTAAATTTCCGATTCACTTTCTTAATATTCTTATATTTCTTATTAATTTTTAATATCGCTTGATTCAATCTAAATTTTATTTACTAATTCCTATGTATATTAAAACTAATTATTGTATTATTAAATTTATAAGTTTTTATATTATTTTTAATTTATTGTAAAATACTTATTTTTAATTCTATAGTTATTTATTACAATTTTAAATTTGAATTTGATTCGATTAATTTAATAAACTACTTTTAATTAAACTAATTTATTCATTTTCTTCTTCTAAAATGTACACAAATTTATTTATTGAGTCATATTTTTAAAGAACAGAATTACTCTTTATTATTTATTTAGTTAATTAATCTTTATTTTAGGGATTTTTATTTTTTAAATTATTTTCATTATTTTATTCATATTTTTAAAATATTTCGAAAAAATTATTTTCAAATTAATTTTATTATATCAAATTATTATTATCTTCTTAAATTTATTCTAAGTTATTTTTATCATTATTTAAAGTCATTTAAATATTTTAATTTTTAATATTTAATTATTACATGTTATTATTTAAAATAATTTTTTAATACACCTCATCTTTATTTTTCTGATTAATATTACTTTAATTTTATAAGTTATTATTATTTATATTATTATTTATATTCGAATTATTATTTATATTTATAATATTTTCAATTTTATTTTCATTATTTTAATTAAAATTATTTTGCTCTGTTAATAATTAATTTCTATTTAATAGTTAGAATCTTTGAAGAGCACTTAATTACTTTTATAAATATAGCACATTTCTATTAGATTTAAATTTAAAATCCTTTTTTTTATCTAAAGAATTAATATTTAATTATTAATCGTTTTATTAAACCAAAAATCAATTTACTTTTTCTATTATTTCTTACATCTACTCATCATTTTAATTTATTTCATTTAAAGTTTAACTTGTTAAATTATTTTTAGGATTTTTTAATTTTTTATTTAGAATTAAATTTTATATTTTTTTATTTTTTAATTATTATTTATTGTATTTATAAACTAATTATTCTTGTTATTAATGATTATCAAAAGAACATTATTTTTTATTATTATTAATTCTTTGTAATTAAATATGACTAATTCTTTGATTTAATAAATTTCTATTAGGAAATTCATTAATTATTTAATAACTATAATTTTCAATTGAATTTGTATTTTATCATTTTAAAAATATGTTTATCAATTTTTCTTATTTTATTTTCTATTATAATTTAATAGCGTGTAGATATTTTAATGATTATGATTAATTCGATTGAAATTCTGCTTATATTTGGTTACTGTGTAGTAACTTTCTTGGTTTCAAAACAGGCAAAAAATATTTTTAATGCTATTTTTTTTATTACATTAATAATAATATAAAAAATAATTAAGATTTATATATAATTTAATATATATTTAAGAGAATAAATAATCATTTTTTTAAATATAAACTACTTTTTCTATTATTATTATTGTTGTTATTAATTTATTATTTAGTATATTACTATTTATAAATATTAGTATTGTTATTTTCTTTATAAGTTTTAAAATTAATGCCTTCTTTATTATTTATTATTTTTTAAGGAGTATAATTAAAATGAGTATTATTTAATTAATTTTAAACTTAAAACTAGTTTTAATTTTGATTTTAATTTTATTCCTGCAAAATATTTTCTATTTGAATCACATTATTATCGTTATTAATATTATGATAATTTATATTAGAATTATATTAGGAAAAGGCAGGATAATTACTATTGGAATTGTTTTTATTAACTTTATTTGTGTTAGAGCCATAAAATGATGAGTTATTGTTATTTATCATAAAACTGTTTTATTATTATTATTAAATTAGATTGAATTATTGTTATTATTACTCAGTCAATTGTCCTTTAGTTTTCAATAATTTGTTTATCAAAAATTTAATTTCGTTTTTCAAAGCATATTCACATTAGTCTTTATTTTATTCATTTATTATTTGATCAATCTTTGTACGAGCTAATTCTTCACAAACATTATTTAATTCATTCATTACTTATTGTTTTTATTAAAATAATTAAAGGTTATTATTTTAAGATGTATTTAGTTATTGTTCTACTTACTACAATTTATTTAATATCATGCTTTTTTCACTTTAAAAATATTCCATTTATTACAATAAATCATCCGGATATTATTATTATTATAATTAGAATTGATAATTCTAATATTATTATTAATATTAATTTTGATAATTTTATTTTTGTGAATTCTCTAGTTTTTTTTAATAGTTTTTTTAATATTATTGAAATGATTTTTACTGTTATTATTGATGTTACTATTATTATTAAAATTGATATTATTAAAATTATTATGATTGTTATGATTGCCTACGTTATTATTATTACTATTTTTGCTTTTAATTAATCATTTAACTAAACTATTATTATTATTGTTATTATTGATAAATATTTTATTATTATTTTTACTGTTATTATTAGGCATAGATATTATTATTCATATTTTATTAAATATCTTCATTTTCATTATTTTTATTATATCCTTGATTATTTGACTTATTCAAATAATTAAGAGCAAGTATCTAATCAAATTAATTATTATTATTATAAAGTTATTTTTAATTGTTGATAAAATTTTATTAATGAGGATTATTTTAGGAATAATTTCTTATTTGACTATTATTTAAATGAGAATAAAATGAATTTCTATTGTTATTAATATTAGATAAAAATGAATTTTAATTTGGATTTTAATCAATATTATTATTACTACTTGTTTTAATCATAGACAAATTTTTATGGAATAATTATTATTCCTATTAACAAAAATTCACATGAGTTATAAATTATTCATCGTTAAATTCTTATTAACACATTTCACATTGTACTAATTCAACTGACATTGAATTTCTTTCTTCTTCTTCTTCATTATTTTAATTATCGTTATTATTATTGTCATTAATAATATTATTATTATTATTATAAATATTATCATTGTTATTATCATTATTATCTTTGTTATTATTATTTATTTCCTTTACATTATTTTGACTGATATTGTTTATACTTTTATTATTATTATTTAATTATTACTACTATAATAATTGCTATTAAGATTATTGTTATTATTAATTCTTTTTATTATTTAAAAACTAATTATATTACTAAAGTTATTATTAATTGTTATTAAACTTATTAAACTGTTATTCTTCATCTTAATCTTTAAATATGACTTGACTTTCGTCATCATAATAATAGTTTTTATTTTAACTTACTATTTTGCTGTTGCTTTTTTTGTTACTCTCATTATAATTAACGTTTCCCAATCTATTTATTGAATTGTTATTATTATTATAATTATTGTTATTATTATTATTATTATTCAATTAAGTAAGATTATTATTATTATTATGATTAAATTAACTGCAATTATTATTATTGTTCACATCATTACTTAACCTAAAGCTTGATTTCTAATTACTACTGTTATACATTTATTTCATCTATTCACTTTGTTATTTTAATTAATTGTTAATTAATTCACTAATATTGCTATTCCTTTCCTACATCTGTCCAATTTGTTAAATGAGATTTTAAAGATTTAATTGAATTTAATCCTTTTCCTCTATTTTTTACTTTAATTTGGCAATCTTCTGAATTAATTCTTCAATCTTTTAGTTTTTCTGTTCCAACTCTTACATGATTTCGATAATTTTATCAGAAAGTTCATTATTTTCTTTCTACAAAGCTTAAATGTTAGATTCATAATCAGACTATTGTTATATTTAACTTTAGATTTGAGACTATAATTAGAAAATAGTAGACTTTATTTTATCTTCTTCTTATTATTAAAGAATATTGCTGTTTAATTAATCTGAGTAAGTCTGACTTTATTTTTTAATTTGTAGATTTTCATCTTGCAATTATCTGATCATCACTTGATATTTTTCCATTTTCTGTTCATTCACATTTATTTCCTAAAATTAATATTATAAATATTATTTTACTTATTCGTAAATGTCTTTCAATTCTTATACATTTTTTTAGTATTAACTATTTTATTTTTCCCTTTCTTAGTCATAATTAATCTTTTATTTTTCGTTTTGTTCGTTTTGTTAAGATAACTGATTATTAAGTTATTGCATTTTCAAGTTCAATTGCAATCTAAATTATCTATATTATTAAATACATTTCGTTCTTTGAATTCTAAAGTTTTTCATTAAGTTCTTATACTGTTTTTACTAAATCTTTGTTATTTTAATTGATATCTAAATGTACTTTTTCAAATGACAACTCTTATTATTTTATTTTGTATTCTAACTATTAATTTATTTCTTTGAGATTTCTTATTTCTATTTCTGCTTTCTATTATATTTCATAAATAATTTTTTAATCTTCATTGTTGTTTTTAATGTAGCTCTCTTTCAATTCAGATCCTCTTCCTCTATCATTGTTTAATTCTTAAAACATACTCATTATTTGTTCATTTAATCTTTTTAAGTTCTCTTCTCTTATTAAACCTTCCTGAATTTAAAGTTGTTGTTAATCTACTTTCTATTATAATATTGCCTTTTCTTTTTCATATTCTTATTTCATTTATTTCATCTAATATTATTATTTTAATCACATATCTCATTAATATTATAATTTTAAATATTAAATATTAAAATTATTGTTATTATTTGAAATTTACTTTTTGAATTTATAAATTATATTCAAGGTCATTTTCCGGATTTAGATTTATTTTTTACTAAGATTAATTGGTATGCAATTATTATGTATCAAAAATATTTAAATGATAGTTTTCCATTTTTAACTATAATATTTAAATTTGAATTATTATAATATGAAAATAAAAATTATGTAAAAATAATAAAATAGAAAAAAAATATAATATTATATTATTAATCTAAATAATATTATATAAAAGTCGTAATATTAATAATAATTACAATTATATTTTAAATATTTAGAAACTTTAAATACTTAGCATAAAAAAATTATTTAAATTCAAATTGAAATATTATAATATGGTTAAATAAAAATATGTTAAATTTAAAAGATTTGATCTGTAAGTGAATTAAAAAGATCCAAATTTCTATAAGAAAACAAAATCGAAATCTTTTATAATAAATTTAATATTTTTTATTATATAATTATCTTGATTATTTGAGTTGTTAATTATTTTTAATCTAATAAACCATTCTATTATTTAATAACTTATAAATTTAATTGTAAATATATGGATATTAATGCAATAAATTAGTGAATGAAAAAACAATTAAGAAATAATTTGCACAAAAATTAATTAATATAAAAAAATAAAAAAGTAAAAAAGCTATAATTATAAAAATGCAAAAAAATATATTTAACTATTTAATGAATAAATATATATATTGATTACATTAATTGTTTTTGAATTTTTTTCTTAATTAATTTTCTTTATTATTA
>Ga0315908_10001800_pt1 | contig 15952 bp, 7 predicted proteins | sample LakEriMetagenome_12_FD_203520 | JGI IMG/M metagenome (GOLD analysis project Ga0315908, IMG submission 203520) | Freshwater fungal communities from buoy surface, Lake Erie, Ohio, United States - Buoy 4 MA124 | ecosystem: Environmental > Aquatic > Freshwater > Lake > Lake biofilm | place: USA... | reverse complement strand
ACTGTCATCATACTGTCCCAAAAGGGTGTACGGTACCTGCACCTTAGTCGGGATTATGACCTTAGCACGGCTCACGAGAGTTTCCAACACTACACTGAACCCATCTGCGAGAGACTTGGCATCGTTCACGGCGCTTCGTATTTCGGGCCGCTTCAGTTCCTCGAACTTTTCTTTCATGAACTGCGACATCTCCCTGACCAGGTCGAAAGAGATCTCTTGGGGTCGAGCGCTAACGGTCTTCATCACGTTTACAAGAGTTGCTACTTTGGACGCGGCAAAGTCCATATTCGAGTCACATTGCTGTAGTTTCAGGAACAACAGCAATTTCACTGCCTGCCGGTCACAGCATTCTTCCCCGCTGATACATTCCGCCTTCACGTCGCCCGTGCACACATCAGCAGCTTGATTGATCGTCTGCGAAATCGACCCTACGAGCCCAAGAATCTCTCTATGACCCCTTTGCTGCAGCAGATCATCTATCTTCTTCAGGCCCCCATTCACTAACCCTCGAAGTTGAGTGGCTGAAGAAGGTAATCTCACCGTCACATCAGCTGTGGAGCTTGTAGACGTCTGGTGTGCATCCGAAACAACAACGCCAACACGCAGAATGTAGCCTGCTGATGCATTGCCGGCGGGCAGTAAGATTGTCGTGGACATGCCCCGCCCCAACGTGATCTGCGTTTTTGTGGCGTCCTGAAGGAGATAGAAGTAATTGAAGTCGAGAGGGAGGTTCTCTGCAGCGGTCTCCCACTGAAACGCCTCCATCTTGAAAAGCGTGGAAAGCGCGTCACCTGTGCGAGGCTGGACAGTCAGGCTGCCCGAGGTAGGGGGCTGATTTACCACCACATTTATTGATGCTACCCCAAAATTTCCGTCAGAATCCTGCAAGCGTACTGTAAATTTCACGTCGGCTGCCGTTGAAAGAACATTAGGCTTCAAAATGAGAAGTTGCCCCGTTCTCGAAGTGAGAATCATGTCTTCAGACAGCGCCTCCTGCTCAGACTCGATCTGCCAGTGATAACCGATGATGACACCTCCTGCTTGCGACCGGCCACTCGCCTGCAACACGAGCTTGGATCCAGGATTGAATTTACCAGGAACAGGTGACTGGCACAAACTGGCCGTGCCAAGTTGGCTGGGATCGCAAAGGGAGACAGTTACAAGGACAGGAATGCCTTCTGCCGGCAGAGTGTTGAACTCCACCATTCCTTTAGCTCTGTTCAGCCATCGAGGGTCTAAAATTAGATCGTCGTATGTTTGTATGACCTTTATCGCGTCCTCATCCGCCGCCTCCTCGGTCTTCTCAATTGCGGGAAGTGCTGCAAACTGTTGGCTTTCCGGCTTACTCCGCTTATCAATTAATTTGCTTCCATCCCGCGTAACGTTGACGTGGACTTGATAAATCCAGCCAGGCCTGAAGTAGGATTCGTTTGTTGTTATCGTGTGGCCTTGCGGAGAGTCCATCCAATATTGCTCACAATCCACAAATTGAAGTGGTGGACAGAGTTGAGGGGGGAGAGTGCAATACGCCTTCAACTCTTTACAGCCCCAGCTCCAATGGAAGTCTGTGCTGGAAAGCCCCGTCATGAACTGCTCGGGATCGTAAGAATTTCTTGCAGTAAGTGTCAACGGCAGATCAGAACGAACATAGCCTCCACGATTCACACCTTCAATCTTGACTACAAGCGGACGAATACCAACTTCAACTGTCACTTTCGCCGTGGAGCCGATAAAGTGCTGAAAGACCTCACACACAAAAGTGTACTTGACACCTGGAATGGTTGAGTTGGCATTGATCACGAGGTCAGGCACCTTGTGGCTTTGCACCATGTTCTCAATGATTTGTTTTCCAAATTCGGACCCAGCAGGTGGCAACGTACAGAAGGAGGTGGTGCTAGGGGAGGTTTGTGAGTATGTTTTTGTAAATAAATTAAAGTCCTCACACTGCATGCGCCAAGTATATGCTAGCGAGTCTTTTTCGTGTGGGTAGCAATCTATAGGGTGCCCCCGAGCGTTGAGGATTAAGGCGTCATCCCTGTTGATTGTAAGTTTAGGGGGGCCTTCGATCATTAGTCGCGGCTTTGGATACTCGTTCGCCAGGACGCCCCTGCCCTTGCCTGGGGGGGGGTGCTCTTTGTAAAAGTCGAAGTCTGCGATGGCCGTCTTGTTCAGCCAATTGGTTAGATTGACAAACAAGCTGTAGTTGCCGGCTTGTAAGACACCATTTTTCAACGTGGGCGCACCCCGTAGGCTTGGCACGTCGACCCTGACATTGTCGAGAAGCAAATTAGGAATCACCTCGATAGTCTTTTGAATTACGTAAAAGTCTTCATCGCGTACACTAACAGGATTTCTGTCAATTAAAGGGTTGCCATACGCGTCTATTGCTTTGGTCCAGACATCCATTGATGTGGGATCGGGGATAGTTGCACCATCCGGTTTTGCACACTGGTCTCCAAATTGGCTTTCTGTATCGCACAAGATCGTGTTTCGAGCGCGGATTGTCATGCACGTAGAGGGCGATCTCAGATCCTGTGGCGTGTTGCTAGGTGTACAGTCTGCGCGGTTTACCCCCGCCACACAGATGTCGTTCTTCCTCGCACAGATGTCATTCAGTAAGACGAGGACCACCTCGGTATCTTCATCCTGTGGAATGAATTGACCGTTTTTCACTTTCAGAGTCAGAGATCCGGTCGTTGCAAACCACGGCGACTTTATTTCAAACTTCTCATGCTTGATAAGGGTATCCGAGGCAGGCCGATAGACGGGAAGGCAAGGCTTGTACGTCGCAGGTGCTTGATTTGGGATGACCTGTGGGACACATTGGTCGCACTCTGCATCACATCCCAGGCCTTCCAAGGCAAGGGGAGGCCTACAAGACCTACAAGTGGTACTCTGCGAGCCAATTATTCCCTCGATGACGATCTCTGTACCTCCATATAACGGTGCATTGGGCCGAAATGAAAACTTCACCCTGTTCGGAGCCGATTTTACCAAATGTTCCTGCGTTACAGTCTTTCTAATCCACGAAAGATGTTCCACGCCTGCGCCCATCACTGCACCGTCCATATGCTCAGGCTCAAAGACCAAATAATTCGCTGCAGGGGGACCCGTCGCGGAAATCGTGATAAGAAAGCCCGCACAATCGCTGTTACAGCCTCGGTTGCGGAACAGGAACGAAATTTCAATGCGTTTTCCCGGCAGAATATCGCGGGTGAGACGCAATTTTAGCTCACGCCGACCAGAGTCCCAAGCGGCTGTGGAGGTGCATTTAATCTGAATTCCATCCTGGACGCCACATCTTGTTCCTGCGAAATAAAATGCGTCGCTTGCCGGACCTACAATTGGCAGTGATTCCTTAGAGGGGATGGGTGTGACCAGTCCTGATAGTGTGATGACTGTATCAACGGGCAGCCGCACGGAGGATTCTAGAACCACTGAGATTTTGTTCACTGCCCAATTCACCATGGTACTTTCGCGGATTGATTTCGTCCTAAACGCTAATGGTTCACCGGCCTGAAACAAAGTCGTGCCCCTAATCAAAATTGATGGCAAACGCATTTGGTCACCGAAGTACCCGATGGAACCGGCAGCACATGTAGATCGATCCGGCAACCGCGTCCGCGGGGAAACTAGCCTGGCTTCGACGGTAAAAAAGGGAGCGTCTTGCTTGTATACAGGGTTTAGAAGCATAAATTTGATCTCAATATCGGTTTGAGCCGGAATTATGTCTGAACTTGCAGACAACACAAAAACGATTACTCCATTCTGCCCATCAAATTGCGCGGAAAACATTGGCCCATCCGGGCCTGCAAGCGCCAGCGTACCTGACCTTGTGAGAGATCCTGTGAATCCTGTTAGAGTCATGCTCGACGTAGGAGCAAGCAAGACATTAAACCTGATCCTCAGCGTGATCTCGTTCTCAACCCGCCGAATTGCGGAGCTTTCAGTCAGCTGCACGTGCTCAACCTTCGCAGCTTCGAGCGCTCTGCCAATAGGGGGGCTCACAGATGCAACATCTGGAGTCTTTATCTCGTCGCTGATGTACTGTATGCGGAGAGAATTGTCTCCTGCATTGAAGAGTCGCGTGTTTTGGAGGATAAAGCTAAAACGCTGAGTACCCAGCGCTGTGTAGTCGAAGACGCCGGGTACTTTAAGAGCACACGACTCCTCGCCACCAACTGTTCTACAACCGCACATCATCACGCCACTCGTCAGTTGAAACTCGGCGGTCTCAGAACGTGTCGCCGTTGACCAGTTGCCATATCCCGTTTTTGCAATACCGAACGCTTGACCTCCGAATATGGGCATGAACCCGCCTGGCGTGTTGAATCCCTTCATCCCTCGCAAGATTAGCTGTCCAGGATTCCTCTGCAACGTCATCATGGGAAAGTTGGATTCAATAGCAATGAAAATCTCATTAAACTCGCCCGCTACCTTGCTTGTCTCTGAAACCTCAAACACAGAAAAACCCGGCGCAGCCGCGGCGCCGAGGACTAACCCGTCAGCGGCTGTTGTCGTTTGGAAGTCTTGTGTTGTCACTGTAACATTTGCAACTCGTGGACTGTACGATCTGATGTCTGGATTCTGCACTGTGAAGGAGAAAACAATATCATCGCCAACTTGAATCTCTATACCCGGGGCAAAGTCGAGACTCAGACGCCCTGTTGTCGGATTCCAAGATCCTCTGACTGAGCTCTGGCTTAACAGATCAGAAAGAGGACCAAAAAATCTTTTATCCTCGGGCGTCCACAGGAAAGCGGTTTCAGTTTGATGAAGTAGCAGCATAGTATCGTCACATAAACAGGTCAGTTCAGGCTCGCAGTCGGCGCAAGAACAATTGGGAAGCAGGTCTGAGAAGCGCCGAACTAAATTTATCTGAGTGTTGGTGACTTTCGCGGGCCATCGGGTGCCAAGCAGATTAGAAACGGAGATAGACGCTGGGCTGCTAATCAGAAAATTGGCACGAACATGCACGGTCAGGATATTAAACGCGTTGTTCACACGACTGAGTTCGCGAATGGTCGCTGTCGTGAGACGCGGACTCCCTGCAAAACCCAAAACTGAACCTTGGGTGACAAGATGGGGCACATGGACAGGATTGGGTGAGCTCTTTGCGAGCCCCATGCCCAATTTTTGGCAAAATTCTCTTATTGGGCCGCCGCACAGCGCAGACGAGGTAGAGGCTTGAATCCCAAGCCTTCGAGGCTCTTGTGCAGTTGCTCCATTCTGAACCTGGAAAGTCACATACACGCGGGTCGATGCAGGCAACAACGCTGGAACATCAAATGTCAAATTTCCGGCCTGGGCATCAAAATAACCTTGTGTGCTGGACGAAAGCTGTGACTCTACTCTAACGTTGACATCCATGGTACCCGAAGGCGTTGAAAGGCCAGCGAGGCCTGAAACCGTCAATCTCGTCTGCTCCCCTACAAGGGTAATCGCGTCGAACGTGCTCTGGAATTCAACCTCTAGGGTATTCTGCTGGCGCCTGACTGTAATGCTTTCTTTTGCCACCGCGTGAACGAAATTAGCAACTGTGTTCGATCGCAAGATGCTGCCTTGCACCGGAAAGTTAGGTAACACGATATCTGGACTGTCAAAACGGCCACAGGCGCAGTTATCGACACAAAGCTTGCAACTGGAAGAAGTAACGTTGATGAAGATAGCCGGGCTTGCTGTCTCCGTGTTGGTATTCAACACCCGGATGGCAATTGCCGATCTTGCATTCGCTGGCACCCTGCATTGGGAAGAGACTGTGAAGGAAATGGCACCAATGGCATATTCTCCATCAGCAGTAGTGTACCCACCTCGAGCATGCCATTTGAACCTCCAGCAACTGGTTCTTTCGCTTGGGTCAACGAAGTGTTCAACCCCGTTGTTTATCGTTCGTCCAAGCCCTACGGCACTGTCTGTCCAGATTGTCACAACAGAACCCCCAGAGAATTCTACATTGGTGGAAAATTCAAAGAGTAGCACATTCAAGTGCCCTTTGAGTGAATTTCCCTCAGCAACATTCGCGGTGAGTATTCTGGGTTCGAATCCACTCCCCAGGACATTGCCGTGTAGCGACGTGTAAGCACCCGAGTGTCTCGCAGGCGACAGCAACAATATTTCAGGGCGCGCTACGGAAGGACATTTCAAGATGTCTCTATCAGCACACCTGCCACGATTGATGCGATCTGCGTTGTACAAATCGAAAGAGAAGGCAATTCCAGCTTCTGTGACTAGTGAGCCGTTCTTAATGGTCACTGCAAGCGACCCAGACTCAGCGTTCCATTCAGCGAACGGCATGCCGAGTGAGCACTCTTTGCAGTCAAAAAAATTCAACTGTTGTCCAGATCGGAGGTCAATAGCACTGTGTAAGCACACCGCTCCAGATTCCGTAGCACTTCCCTCGAGGCCTCTGAGCAGAATTTTTGACCCTGCGGGCATGCCTGTCGATGGCACTACGGTCACAGTCAGAGTGTTCTTTGCACCTAGCACCGCTGTAGTCTCGGAAATATTGCCGCTAACCAATCGAATGTCAAAATCATTCATACCAAAAATGACTGTATCCTGACACGCTGCGCCTTCGTTCCAGGACTTTCCGCAATTTAGTTGCATCTCATTCTCTTGTCTGATCCAATTCATGGGGCCGTAAGGGCCACCTTTGTCGACACCGAATTGAGGTTTGCATGCGTAAAAATATGAGTCGCAATTCGATTCTATCATTAATCGCTTGGGTGTCGTTGCCATATGTGGATTGACCATGTCGAACTCAAATTCAGTAACTTTACCTGCCGGTGTTTAGTGTGGGAGAGGTGGTATGCGAGTGAGCAAGGGATGGAGTCACGCGCGCGCACACACCTAACAAAGCACCAGCTTGTACACCAGCCGTACCTGCCTGACTGCTTTACCTTCCTGCCTACCTGCCAGCCTGCCTGTTTGCCTGACTACCTGTCTTGGTGCCTGACCGACTGCTTGGACAGGCCACAGGTTCAGGGTGTACTTCTAAACCTTAAACCCTAAACCTTCAAGTCCTAAACTCTAAACCCCAGACCGTACCTGCTGGAAGGTACGCAGCACAATTGCACTGTGTACAGTCCAACATTCTTTTGTCGTCAGGGTCACCAGGATTAACCTTTCTGGGACAGCCCCAAGGAGCCCCCTGCATTCCCGTTTCCTTATCAGCGCGCATACCCAAAACACGGATATGCAGTTCCACCCCATTCGGACCGTCATACCACTGCGCTGCAGGCACACCAGTACCGGCAATCGAACCGTTCAATTCAAAGTACTTCGCTCCTGGACCCCGCAACGGGACATTAATGCATTTTGAATTCTCATATGAGCTATCCTGGGCCCCCGGGGGGAAGGTAGTCAAGTGGAACCTGGTCTGGAATCTGCTGATGCATGGCACGAAAGGAGGAGGGGACTCGGTAGCCTTATCTTCAGGCACACAACCTGACGCCCTTCTCGAATGGCCAGGCAGACCATGGATGGTGATGATGGAGCCCTGAGTCACATCTGCGTTGGGACGCAAGCGCACTGTAACCGTGTTCACTTCTCCTGGTCGCAAGCTGCTAAAATCGATGAAACGATTGATGAATATCGGCGTGTCCTTTGCAGTCAGTATTCCGTCCAGATTGTAAGTCCGATCAAAGTTAAGACCCCATTTGATTTCAGAAAAAGGCCGTCCTGCATTTCCAGTAGATGCTCTGGCGTCAATTTTCAACAATTCGCAGGCACCAAGGTTTTGTACACCCATGGTCACTGGCTTCGGTACTGCAATCGTGGCGGGGATCTGCGGATAGACAGGCTGCAAGGGAACTCCAGCGATGAAGACTCCGATGTCGGTTGTGGCTGGAGAGGAGGTCATTTCGTATCCATTGTACGTTCCCACATGCATAATACTGTTGCTTGGCGACAACAGGACCCGAGTAAACGGACCGACTAAAGCATTGACACCAAGATATGCAATTAGGCGGGTAGAGCTCGCCCACCTGCACGTCACGGGGGTGCCCAACGTTTCGATGAAATCTGGAGCTAAATATTCATCACACGATTCTGGTGGACCCAACAGCTTTGGGCGTTTGTTCGTGATTCGGTCGAATTGGAAGAACAGCTCCACAAAGGTCTCTGAGAACGTCACCAGCTGCACTCTAGGACGTGGGGGAAGCACACCGAATTCGGGCGTTACATACTCTAGTATAATCTTGCCAGTCAAACTTGTTGGGTCCGCAAGGTACGTGTAGAAGCGAACCACATAGTCTGCGGAGGGATACGGAAACTTCAACGAGGTGAACAATGCCCCGTACGGTCCAGATTTGGGTGATACTGATGCACAGGGCACTGAAGGGTTTGAGTTTTTGCCGCATGTATGTGCGCTGATAATGCTGGGTGTCTCCGACGCGCCATCAGCATAAGTTGGGCTCACAAGCTGGGCACACACCTTGCCCAGAGGACATGCATCGTCCCAATTCTCTGGAAGCTGTTCATTTGAATCATCAGTGCACGCGCCATCCACGGGCATTCCCGACCTACAGACTTTACACCGTTCTTGAACATTCCCGTAAGCGTCTACGCACACAATTTCCGGTAAGTCGACACAGTCAGAAAGCTGTCCACAACGATCTGGCAATGACATGTTGCACAAACGAACGGGTTCCCCTGCAACCACGTCAAAAAATCGTGACAGGCGTATCAGTGGATCATTCTGGGTTGCAACATGAAACTCCAAGCGGTACTGCGTCATGGCCTGACGAATTGCTAGATCTGTGAATTCTGCAATACCAGTGGAAATGTTGCGCTTCACATTACCATTTAACGGGTTGGGATATACACTGCATACTGACCCTGGAATTTGCCCAGGCACCGGCTGCATCGGAGGGGCCACTGGCAACTGTCCACCTACGGTGACTAAACGTACGTGGACCATACCATCTTTCAGCGTAGATACATCACGCACTTGGTTGCCATAGAGATCAGTAAGTAGAATCTGAGGCTGAATCAAAAGGTTCTTGTGAGCATACAGCGTTCGCTCAAAGTCGTTATTTAGAAGGCCTTCTCCTTTCCCGGGTATAACCGAGAATGTTTGCGTTTTGACAGTCAAACGGTTGCCATCTCCATCTGTAGTATTGAAGAGCAAGTGGTACGCTCCGTGCGCTATATCAATGCGCAAATCGGTGTATCGAACCCACCCTGCTGCAGCGGAGAGAGTAAGATCAGGACAGGTACGGCAGATGATCGGAATCTGTCCTCCAGTACAATCCTCATTGCATCTGTGCCTCAATAGCCTTGCTGGATTTCCCGGAAAATACTCAATGTGCTCTACGATAGAGGCGTGTACTCGAGTCCCGAGTGGCACTTGCGACGGCAAAATTCGATTGTTGAATCGATCAACTAGAAAAACGTGCGGCTGTCGGGCAAGAGCGTGCCCTGCAATGCTCATGAGCGGCTGCGTATAGAAGGGAACGTGCAAATCCACCCACCTATTCGGCACCACAAAAAATTCCATGGAGACGGCCCTCATTGAAGCGTGCGAGAATTGCAAGGTATAGGCGGCGACATTCGACCCTTGTCCGACAGATGCCTTTTGAATCATCAAGTCTATAAAACTGGCCGACCCACGCACAGCGGGCATGGCCACCTGGCCGTACAAGGTGGAGGGCCCGGGTAAGTGCGGAATGGTTGAACCCGGGTCTGTACCGATTGATGCTGTCACAGTCTTGGATGCCCCAAGAGCGACGACTCCATCTCTATCAAGCAGTCGCACTTTTGGTTGCACTTGAAATGGGATGCCAGCGACAGTTGTTGTGTTTTCGGGCGAGACAAAAATGTCAAGACGATGCACTTCGTTAGACACGAAAAAGGTTGTGCTAGAAATAGTCTCCACCACAGCATTGCCTCCATATTCAAACTGCAGGGTGTAGCTTCCGGGCAAATCGAGTAGAAGATTTGTGAAGGTGAAAAAGCTCCCAACGAGCGGCTCTACTTTGGTTCCAAAAATCTGTGCTCGCGCGGGTGAATCCCTGATGGCGATTGTGCAGGTGGCAACGGCAGTCGTAGCGTGGCCGCTGCATGATAGTGCCTGGAGGACGACCGGGTTAACAAAAAAATCCTGTGCAACCACCTGCACTTCGTTGTCCGTCGGTTGATTGTTAATCTGCAATTTCTGCACCCTGTGAGCGATCTCCACCGTCTGCTGAGTCGTCAAAACGATATCGTCGATCATCGTGGTGAACAATAACATCACATTTTCCAAGGGATGTTGATGATTGTAGCAGGTAGAGCATGGCGGACAAGCTATCTGATTGCAAGCACACGCTGCGCCCGAGCCCCGTGTCGACCCCTCACCAAACAAATCAATTTTGAGGTCCGTAAACACTGCCAGCCCATTGTTTGCCACGACTGTCTTGGTGCCTCCAAAGGAAGGGTTGTTCCGCAAATTATCTCGCCTGATCTCCACGCTGACCTGCGCGTGAGCCCTACACGGACTTTGGGTCAGGTTACAAACTCCCGTTAGCGTCCCTCCGCAGTTGGTGTAACAATTATTCACCACTCGGTTTCCAAATGCGTCAAGATACTCAATGTGCGGCTGGACGAGAAAAAATTCAGCATCTGCGGCCAGCAGGGTTTGCCGTGTTTGCACGGCAGCTATTTCTGTCGGCTGTCCTGCCGTCACGGTGAATACCGGAGTCTTGACACTGATGAGGCCGATCTGATTGTAAGTCACAAAGCGTAAGCTGTATCCAGTACCAGCGCGAGAGATGCGAATATCACTGAACACAGCGCGTCCAGCGGCAGACACTGCTTCAGTCACAGAATCCCGCGTGAGAGCAGTCTCCGTAACAAGCGTTTCGCTGGACGACAGAGAAAGTTGTGCTACAACTACATGCGAGGAATGCGCCACGCAAAAACGACTCTGCGGGTGGCAGTAGGCCAGCGTGTTGTTGTAGGTGTCCAAGAGAACGACTGACACCCCGACCGCAACTCCCGCTAAATACACTCCACGAGGACATCGGGGGCAGCCTCCGACCTGGTTCAAGTCACCATGATTAGCATTGCTTTCTTTCGGCATCCGCATGCATGTGAGATGACTTCAGCAAAAGCATTCTAGACAAGCCGACAGGTCAAGCACAAAAAGATGTTTGCGCGGGCACACATACCAATGACAGGTCCGAGCCAGAAGATACTACAATTGACTGCAAAGCTCCAGCGCTTATACGAAAGCTCTGCGAGGTGACACTAAAAGTCGAAAACTGCCCCCGCTTCACGTGCTGAAAATAGAGTCGAAGATCCGACCGGGCAACAGACGTGTATAGCTCTGTGAAAACCACCCCCGATTCACTATTGTTGTTCACAACAGGCGGCGTAATCTTTCCGTACAGGACTGGCATGGGAGCGTTGGCTTGAAGCGTTGTGCAACTTGGAAGCGCATCGCAGCGGCATAGCCCTCGTGGCGCTACTCCTTCCTGCCACACAACCATGTCCATTACAGGTTGCCGATACCGTCTCGCTCAAATTGATTCCATCGCGTGCACATAATGCCTCATCGTGTTGTGATAGAAAATCAACACATCCAAACATACTTGAGCAGGTGCGGTGCCGTCGTAGCAAAGCATGGCAGCAATAGCATCTTGGGCTTGTTCTTCCAGTGCTGCAAAGTTGCTAAATGCGTCTTGAAACTGCACACACACTTTAGCAGTCACGTATACTATACCGTTCAGTCACACACACAGGTGCGCGTTTGTCGCAAAGCTTACATAAACTCGCGGCGCCGGCGTGATTACTGCCATCTCATCGCCTGTGATCGTGCCGATGTAAAAGGGCCCAGGTTGCGTCGTGACTATGAGGCCGACAGGCACATTCTGGCAAAAAAATCCAGGCTCAGCACAGAGCAACAAGCGCACGAAAAAATCGACAAATTCAGCGCATTCGGGCGCAGTTTCGGTGTTTTACCGCTTTGACTATGATTATTTCCGCAGGAAGGTATGACTTGTCAGTCCATGGATTAGGAATACAATTCGGAATGGACAAATCGAGCACGTAGTTGTCATCCTTGCATGTTTCAAGCGTCTTTTCATCGAAGGACTTATACTTGAAATTAATCTTGAATGTTCCCTTTTGTCTGAAGTCAAATCTGAACTCGACGCGCCCCATCGCAGGCGTCTGGCATAGCGTACATTCCGGACGCGAGCAATTGCAGCACCTGTCTGCGACATTCCCTGGCATCGGCATCACGTTGCAATCGCTGTGCTGGCAACAAGTGATCGGGTAGGGACTCCTGACGTAATCGCTGGGGAAGCCTGGGCTGTTGCATGCGGGAGGAAATTCTATTGTATCCCCGTTAGGTTTCAAACACTCCGAGGATGAACTGCAGTATGCCCTCCATTCAGAGTCAGTGACACACAAGGGCATCATCTGAGCATACATGGTGCTCTGCGGATTGATGGCAGACGCATGTGGCACCAGCTCAGCAACAATGGCCTGTCTTGAATATTTGGGAGGCTGGTCCAGTCCATCCCTAAGGCTAACCTCCACCCTGCCAAACGGGACACCCGCCAATGTTTCGCGCCTCCCTGCGCTGTTTGTCATGTCGTAGAACACTGGACGTAGACCATAATTTTTCTCTTCCAGCGGCACTATTCCACGATCCAGTCGCAGCTTGAAGCTTGCCCGCCCAGCAACAGCGGATAAAATGTTATTCGTCTGGATGAATTCTATTGTGTAATCACCAATACCTTCGTCCAAGAGCATCAAGTCTGTGAATTGAATCTCCCCTTCGTCATCTGACACCGCAAAGCAGCTGCCATGCGATGCTCGCACGAAATTGGCACAGTCCACAAAGCAGGTGACCGTTGTTGAGCTGCAGTGCGCCTCCACTCGAACTGTTGGCGCCCGAAACGTCAGATTTGGAGGGTCGCTCTGCCTACACTGCGCATGCTGTGATCGCAACGCATGCGCACCAAGAAACAAAACTGGGGTTACCTCCGGCTCTTTCAAGGCGAGTAGCACCGTCCTCGTACAGCCACAAGCGCGGCTGCACTCGAAAAAGCTCACCTCGCACTGCCTCGCAATCAATGTCTTCTGTGTGGCTTTGTAATTGCAGCCGATCAGCGTCACTCGCGATCGGCAGCGCCGCTATAAAGCAGCACAACAAAGCAAATCCGGCCAGTCCCGCTTCGGGCCCCAGCTGCGCGCTTTTGCATTTGTGTCTTCCCCCAGTGCATCTACACCAATGTGCATATGGGGCTGTCTGGTGCCCTCCCGCAGCGCCAGGCCGCGGCGACCCACAAGGAGACACAGACACGTTTGCCAAATCTCCAGCCTCGCCAGCACCTCCTAGGTGCACACAAGAGCGCCCTGTTGGGCCTTCGTGGCAGATGGCGCCACGCCAGCCCGCAGAGGCCCTCCCTCTGCACCAGTCCTGGCCTTGGGGTAGGCGCACGGGTGCGCGCCCTTCCCCCCCGCCGCGGATGGCTCCAGCGTCGTCGACCATTCGCGAGGGCCTCTGCCTGCGTGCTCCAGTCTCGCCTGCTGCAGCCTCAACAGGGCGCTTGCCACCACCTGCCATGGTGAATTAACCCGACCTCTGCTTCTGTCTCTGTGGACAGCACCACTGGCAGCACCACGCCTGCTGCCCTCACCACACGCTGCAGTTTAATCCAAGAGGCAGGGTATATTAATTTTGGGTATGTATTCAAATGCCCACGAAGTTCGATTCATGGCATTTTCTGCCGTGTGACCGGAAGGGGCGGAGGTATAACTCCCAGATGAAGCGAAAGCGAGGGGCCGCCGCCAAGTGGACGATGGTGGCGCAGGTTTGTTCGTGTGCGCGTGTCGAAGCTGCTGCACGCGCGGCTTCCGCGCGCCGCGTGCCCCCCTGCATGCCTGGATCTTCGCAGAGACACAACCAGACACATTGAGTCTCGGGATTACATGGCAGCACGCCTACTTCCGGGTGGCACTGGATCTTGGCAAGAAACCTTCGGCCGTAATTGACCCCCGGCTCGTCAAGGTGGCTACGCACGCTGCTCGCACGAACAGCGTCTGTTCCAAGTGTGCGGCGGGCTGGAAAGCGTGCGGGCGCGGGTCGATTGCGGGGTGCACGCGGATGAGTCTGTTTGGGGCCGCAAGTTTTTGCCACGGGCATGCGCTTGACGGCACATCATGGTGAGGATGTGTGCCGCCCGAGGATCGCAGGATGTGTGCCGCCCGAGGGTCGCATGCTCGCGCGTGTGTGCGCTGCGCACCGACTGATGTGCGACAGCGGTGGTCTGGGGTGCAGAGTATTATTGTGTCGTGTATACACTCGCTCTACGGCGACGTGGGTCTTCCGGGTGAGGTAGACGTGCTTCAGGTGCTCAAGGACAAGACGGCGGTGCTGCGTGTGCCGTTTGATAAACAAGTGAGACGCTCCCCGTTCACCCCCGCCGCCAAGTTGTGTGCAGCACCTCTTTCCACAAGGCCCGTGCAGCGAGACGCGTGCGGAAATCTCTTAAGAGGCTAAGGCTGCGGATGCGCGCGATTGCCACGCTTGTGGCCCTTTCTTATCCCAGGACTTTGTTTCCGCACACACACAGAAAGAGCTGTGGAGCGCGTTGACTTTGACTTCCGAAGTCGACGGCAACGCATGCACGATAAAAGTCCTCAACACCTCGCCATTCCTCCTCTCTATCGCCTGTAGCTCCCGCATCTATGCTGACAGCGCGGGTTTGCCCACGAGCAAAAAAGTGGGGAGCCAGGGGCCTAGCAGGGCGGGCGCTTTGCCAGACAGCTGCCTTGGTATTGACCCTTGGCAGCAGTATTATAATTCTTGAGAAGGGCACCGAGGTTTGCTGGCCAGCTCTCGCCTGTGATCGGGCTCGACACGCTTCGTCGCGCCGGCAGCCGCCTTTCATCGCGCATGCAGCGAGGTCTGCAGCCTGCACGTCCGGAGGACAGTGCTCTTTGCCTAGGAGGGTCTACATGTACGCGCGGCCTCCTCCTCCATGTCAGCAAATGTCAGCGGGGCTGAACACCACCACCCGCAGGGCCTCCCACCCGCTGCCTGCGGTCGTAAAAACGTCACGTGCTGGAAGACGTGGGATGCGCCAAGGCGCAAGATCAACTGCGCTCTTGCCTGGTATGCTGTTGGGTGCTTGTCTTCACTACAGCCTTTACTTGGACTTGGGCTTGGAGTCGGGCTTGTTACCAAACGGCGTGTTCCCAAAACCCTTACCGGGTTTGAACGGGTCAACTTGGAGCGGGATGTCGGGCGGCATGGTTGGCATCGCCCCGTCATCTTTTGCCTGTATACCCGGCGCAGCCAAAAAGGTCACATGCGTCAAGCCTCGAGTGCGCTGGGGTATCAAAGACAGGAAGGCGAGAGGAAGGATAGATGAAGAACATAGGAAGAAGAGAGCACCTGTGCCCTTGCCTTGGCCTCCAGCAGGTCTTGCTTGGTGGTCTGGCCCCAATCTATCTCGGCGTCGAAATCTGGTGCAAGCATCACTCAGGGTTGACGGTTGCGAGATCTCACTCAAGGATCTCTCCCAGATTTCACGCGCCGTGCGCGGGCGCTTGCTTCTTGCTGCGACATGCTCGAAGGCACAGAGAGCGCGAAGCAGGTCCGGGAAATAGTCCTTACCCACATCCGCACATTCTGTATTCTTGGGAGGAGCTGGGTCGAAAAAATAAATCTGGATGATGGGCCATGGCGACTTTTGGGGCCCCTGTTCATGTGTCGACATGCCTTCAGACTGCATGTTATGTTGCTGTCGCGCATCCTACCTCCACGTCTGCACTTGCCGCCGATACATGTGTCGAGGGCGCGGAGCTGGCAACAGCTGCAAGACCTGATGCAATTGGCAAAAAAACTACCAAATAATAGAAATAAAATGTTGTAGAGTTTTGGATTTAGATTTAGTAGCTGTACTGGCCTCGCAGGCGCATGCACGGGCACGCACGGCAACCTGAGGGTGAAACG
>Ga0315908_10001799_pt1 | contig 15958 bp, 11 predicted proteins | sample LakEriMetagenome_12_FD_203520 | JGI IMG/M metagenome (GOLD analysis project Ga0315908, IMG submission 203520) | Freshwater fungal communities from buoy surface, Lake Erie, Ohio, United States - Buoy 4 MA124 | ecosystem: Environmental > Aquatic > Freshwater > Lake > Lake biofilm | place: USA... | reverse complement strand
TGAAAAATTTTTTTTATATAATATATTATTTTTTGGTCTTCAATGAGGCTTTATTGGTTTAGCTTTATATATATATAAATAAAGTTAAACACTAAAGTCAAGAGGTGGGGGCTTAGGGTTCGAGTTGGGCGGGGTGAGTTGACTGCCGGACAAAGTTAAGTGGAGGGTTTTGTGCAGTTTCCCCTCTTTAATCCAAATGGACTAACTAAAGAATCCGCAGCGCTGCACAGCGACCTCTCCGGAGGACCGATAAAAAAAATATATATATTATTTTTTAATCTGATTTATAAAATATTCTTTCAAAAAATTTCAAACTTTTAGTTTAATAATAATTATTTTAAAATTTTCTTTTTTAAAATTATGCACAATTTTTCCTCAAACTATTATAAATTTTTTATGTAAAATATAACTTGAATAATTTTTATGTAATATATTATTTTATAGACATTTTAATATATTTTCAAATTTTAAAATAAGTTATAATATTATTTTATATAATTAATGAGTGAATAAACTCAATAATAAAGTATTCAAACAATTAGTGTGTAAGAAAGAAATAAGGAATTAGATAAACAAATAACTGATCCTAAACTAATTTTAGAAATAGAAAAAGATTTTTAGGATGTTTTATTAGTATTTAAAGATGATATTGATAAAGAATAATTCAGATAAAAATATGAAGCTTTTTATTTATATTGTAAAGAAAGTTATGAAAATGAAAACAAATGGATAAAAAAATGTAAAGAAAATAATCAAGAAATAGTAATATAACTTTTAAATATTTTTTTTATTTGATATAATTAATAAATTTTTTAATTCATAATAATTTTACAAATAAATTTTAGGTTTTATATTAAGCAAAAGTTTAAAATGCATAGAAAGTTGCTTAAGAAGATGAAGAATAAAGTAACAAATATAAGGAAATGATTAAAAAAAAGAATGATTATATTGAAGAATTAAAAAAAAAAGAAAAAGAATTAGTTTTAAAAATTTAATAATCTTAATAAGAATATATGGATATGGATGAAAAATAAGAATAAATTTTAAAATAAGTAGAATTAGAAAATAGAACTTTAATAAATACATAGTTAGAAGAAATAGCAAAATCAAATGAAATAAATAATGATCAATTGAGTCTTTTATCAGAATTAAAATAAAAATAAGCAGAATTATAAAAATAATTCAATGAAATTCATAAAGAAAATTATTAACATGAGTTAAAAATAATAGATTATTAAGAAAAAAATAGATAAACTAAAACTGATATTGAAAAAGAAGAGAATAATAAAAAAGAAATGAAAAGAGATTTAGAAGATATAAAATCAAAAATAAGTGAAGCCTAAGATATATAAAATAGAAAAGCTCAATAAATTAAAGACAATAAAACTAGAAAAGAAGAATTGCTTAGAGAAATCACTTTAAAAAAGGAAGAAAAGGATATAAATCATGAATTATTTAGATAAAAAGAAAGAGAAAAAGCAGCCCGTAAAACAGAAAAAGAAAATCAAGAAAAAGTTTTATTTGATTTAAATAGTTATATTGAAGATATTAGTGTAGAATTAGCAGCTAATTTATAAAAATTAGAAAATATAAAGAAAGAAGAGTAGTAAATATTAAAAGAAAAAATGTTTATTTTTAAAAAAGTAAAAATTCAAAATATTTCATATAATTATTTTTATTAAATTATATAATATTAGAAAATAAAAATATAAAAATAATAATAATATATTATTAATAATAATAATTAGGTAAATTAAATAGTAAAAGAAAATGATGAATATAAAGCTAAAAAAGAATTATTAGAAAAAGAGAATGAGATATACAAAACAACAGTAGATGAAATTAAAAAGAGAAGAGATTCTAAGATAGGTGAGGTAGATTAAAATGTTAAAAATAGAGTAACTCATACTAAAGCACTTAAAAATGCAGAAGATAAAGATTATGAACTGGATGAAAAATTAGTCAATCAAAGAAATAAAGTAAAAAAACTAGAAAATCAAATTAGAGGATATTAAGTTGAAGCATAGAAAATGAATAAAATAATAACATTATTGAATAAAGAATAAGAAAAATATGGAATAGAAGCAAGTTAAGCTCATGCTAAATATTATTAAACAATAGAAGAGGTAAAAATTCAAAACAATATAATTGCAGAATGGTAAAAAAAAAATAAAGATGTTTAAGAAAAACTTAAACATCAATAAAATTTATATGAAACAGTAAGAAGTGATAGAAACCTTTATAGTAAAACTCTTTTGGAAAGTTAAGGAGAAACTATTGAACTTAAAAAAAAGTATTTAAGAATGTGTCATTAAGCTAAATAATTAAAAGAAGAAATAAAAGTAAAAAACAAGAATTTGTTAGAATGGGATTAAAAGTGTGATATAATAAAGAAAAGTACAGAAACAACAATAGCAGAGAAAGAAAGAGTAGAGAAAAATATAAAAAATACTGAAGAAGTAATTAAAGAATTAGAAACTCACATTACAAAATTAAAATATATTATAAGTGAAGCTCATAATGAAAAACAAAGATAAATGCAAGATTATGAAATGGTTGTTCACGAAAGAGATATTTTGGGTTAATAATTAATTAAAAGAAATTAAGAATTATAAGAATTATATGAAAAAGTAAAGTTAGCTTAAAGCAATTTAACAAAAGGAGAAATATTTTATCGAGAAAAGTAAAGCATATTATAAGGATATTAAGAAAAATTATTAGAAATGAGACGAGAATTAAATTCAACAAATACTTAAATATCATGCATTGAAGATTTAAAACAAGAAATAAATAAATTATAAAAAGAACTTTTAGGTTAGAAAACAAGAGTAAGATCATTACAAGATGAATTAGGAATAAAGATGAATGTTCATAGATGGAGGAAATTAGAAGCTACTGATTAAGATGCATTTGAAAGAATCTTAAAATATTAAACTTTGTAAAGGAGATTGATAGCAAAGACTGAAGAAGTTGAGGATAAAGAGAATCTTATAAGAGAAAAGGAAAAATTATTTATGGAGCTGAAAAATATTTTAGCTAGATAGCCTGGATAAGAAGTGCATTAGTAATTGTAGCATTATAAGAGTACTATTAAGGAAAAATCTGCATAAATGAAAAAAATGATTGAAGATTGTAATAATGCATAATAGTAATAAAAGTTATTGGAGTTTGATATTTAAAGGCTAAAAGAAGAAATTCAGGATAAAAAAAATACATATTTCTAATAAAGGCAATAGTAGGATAAACTTAATTATTAGTAAAATATCTAAAATAAGTCTAATCTGCCATAAGAGTATTAGTAAATAAGGTATAACGATTAGAATAACTAGAATATTGCAGGATTATAATTAGGAATCTGATTATTTCACATCTTATTATAATTATATTACAATCATATTTTGATTATTATCATTTATATTATATTATATTCATATTATAATATAATTATTAATATCAATGAAGATTTAAATTATTGAATATTTTAAAAAATTTATCAAAATTGATATTTTTCCACAAAATAATAAGATTTTTTATAATTCCAATTTATCATAATCGAATTGGTTAACTCGTTTATCAACTTTCCTTTTGATTTCATTTTCAATTTACTTTATAATAAATGCTTTAGAAAATATAGTAAAAAAAAAAAACATTTAGACAAAATATGAAAATCAAAATTTAAATTAAATTTCCTAATTTGATATTAATTTAAAATAAATTACTTAAAGTCCGATTGTAATTGGTATTTTTTTAGATTAAAATAAAGATTTATTATAATATATTATTGATAGATTCAATATTAATATAATAATTGATTATGTTAAAAACCCTAATTTTCCTAATAAAATATCTAAAATTAATAAATAATTTCGAATGGAATAATGTACTGTAAAACATTTAAATGAATAGTAAATTTAAATTATAACTAATAATGGTCAATATAATATTTCATCATTTTTTTGCATTCCTTAAAATGAAACTATTAACTTTAATAATAATCAAAATAATTTCAAAATTAATTTAGGGCACAATAATCTTTCTTAATATTACGATATAGTATAAAATTAAAGTAAAACAATTTAACAAATTTTATTTTACTAATATCTATAAATATTTATATAAGACTTTTAAATTTAAGATTAAATTAATGATAGTATCATACAATAAAGATATAATAAATATAATATAAAATTTTCTGATCTTTATTATTAATAAGAACTATATTTTAAAACTAAAATTTTATAAACTTAAATTTAATCGACTAATTTTTTCACTAATCAATTTAATCCTCTTTAAGAAATAAAATATTAATTTAATTTTGAAAAAAATGAATAAAATGAATTGGGTTACTATAATTATAACTAAAACAATTACATAAATATTACAGACTAATATAATAAGATATAATAATTATATTAAATTTAATATTTTATGACTATCCACTTTGATTTCGATTAAAATTAATAAATTTATAAATTAATTTATTATAATTTATAAAATATAGCAACTGATTTATTCACAAATTTATCAATTATTTCCAAAGTCTTATAATTTATATGTGGAATATATTTTATTGGATATTATAAATAATAATTGTTATAAGATTACTAAAAAGATATTTTGGTGGGTAAATAAATAAAAATATTAAATAATAAAAAGTAAAAAATAAATTAATAAATTGTTCCAATTAAAAAATAAATTTAATCAATACAATATTAAAATGAACATAAATTATAATTAAATAATTCTTGTTAATACAAAAATAAACGATAAAAAAATAATAACTAATAACTAAATTAAAATATATTAGATTAGAATTAAATAACTGAAAATAAAAATAAAATATATTCAATATAAACCAAAAATCTTTTTAAGAAAAATAATAATATTTGATTACTAATTTAAGTTAATATAAAGAAGATTTTTAATAAAATTAATAATAAATTATTAAAGATAAGGAAAAAGATAAAAATAATAATAAATAGAAATTCTATTAAAATAAATAATTTATTAAATTAAATAATGAAAAAAAGATAATAAATTTAAAAAGTTTAGAATAAATTTAAGAAAAGTAAAAATCATTAAATATTAAAAATAATAATACATATAAAAATGATAGTAATGATAATAAAAATTATATTTAAATTGATTTAGAATCAAACAATACAGAAATAAAAGATATTTTTACTAACTATAATATTAATCAGAAAAATAAAAATTTAAATTAAAAATAAAATTAGATTTAAAAATTAAATTCAGATTTAGATAATATTATTTTTGAAAAATTAGATTTAAAATAATTATATTTATTATAATTTTAAATAGAGAGATTAAAATTACTTTTATTAAAAGAAAATCAATATGAATTATTCGATTTTATTTGTATTAATAAATATTTTGAAATTAAAGAAGAAGATAAAAGTAAAGAATTAACTGATAAAATAAAGTATAAAAAAGCAAAAAAAATTTATAAAGAGTTATTATATTCAAAAAAATAATTAGACAAATCAGATAAAAGATTATTAACTTTAGTAAAAGATGCTTTTATTGAAAATTGATTTATTAAATTTTATTTAATATTTATATAAATTTAAAATTAAATAAATAAATTTTTGATAATTTATTTATATAGATTTAAATAAGATAATAATTTTGAAAATTATAAAATTAACTAATATAAAATAATAGAATAATAATAATAATATATTTTTCATTAAATGAATAGTAAATTTACTGAAGAAGTTTTTAAAAAGATTTAAATGATAGCTGAAAATTAAGTTTGTTTTGAATGTGAATAAGGTCCAGCAAATTGGGCATCAGTAAATAATGGAATTCTTTTATGTTTAAATTGTTCAGGAATTCATAGATCATATGGTAAAAATATAAGTTTTGTTAGAAGTATTAGTATGGATACATGGTAAAATAATATATTAAATATTTGCTAATTAAAATCAATTATTAATTAATAGGTCTGAATAATAGTTGAATTATATGATAATGGGTGGAAATAGTAAAATGAAATAATTTTTTGAATCATATTAAATCTATTATACTTCAGCAAATCAATATATAGAATTAAATCTATAAATGAAAATATAAAATTAAGAAATTTATCATATAATAATGAGATTCTTAAAAATGATGAAAAAACTAAATTATATTTAAGAATTTGAATTGTAGATGATAACATATCATAAAAGATATAAGTAGATTTAATTTATAGAATTAGTAAATGTAGATTTATTAACCTAAATTTAATATTAAATATAATGATTATGAAAAATAGTGTAGAAAAAGCAATAAAAACCCAAGATATTGGTATTATAATATATTAAACTGTTGAAAGATTAGATAGAAGAGGAAAATATATGGAATCATTAATTAGAGTAGGAACTGGATGTAAAAATATTAAAATGGGATATAAATATAAAAGAAAAGTGATTGTTATGAAGCGTCTAGGAAAAATAGAGTTCTTTGGTTAAACTTATTATACACTTGATAATCTCAGCTAACACAAAAATTCCTTTTAATATCATTTGTTTAACAAAAATAATATATTTACCTTAAAAAAAACTAAGCAACAAATAGTAATTTATAAAGTTTAAATAATAAAAATGTGAAAAATTATTAAATGAAACAAAAAATTTATGAACTCTTTAGTTTAAGAAAAAATAAAAATAAAAGTTATGAAAGTAAGTTATTTTTATGTTTTTTATTAAGATTTAAATAAATTATAGCTTGATAAAATAATTTTTTTTTTAAATATTTTAAATATTTGAAATATTTTAATAAAATCTTATTTCAAATAAATTATAATTTTTATTAATATAATTATCAAGTCATTAAATTTATTAATAGCATTTATAATTATGAAATAATCAGGTTTCTTCATTTTTAGCTGATTAATTTTCTGTTTAGTTTATACATAATTTTAAACTTCTATTATTAAAATGGAATTTTAATTTTAATAATTCAATAGAAAATATAAACTGAGTCAATAAAATATATTATTAAATTATTTTAAAATATTTTGAAAATATTTATAAAAAATAACTTATAACATGTTGAACATAAAAAAAATCGATTATTTATTTCATATCAATTTTTTTATATTTAATTCCGTAAATTACTCTTTAAAAAAAATTTTAAAAAATTTAGATTTATTAAAATAAATAAATAGATATTTATTTTTATATTATTTTATATTTTTAAAGTTAATTTATTATTTTACCTTAAAATTATAAATAGATTACTTAAATGAATAAAAATATTAATTTTTTCAACAACTAAATAAAAAAATTTATCAATTTAATTGATTTATTAGAAATTTCTTAAGTAAAATTAAAATTGTATTTTAGTTTATAAATAATTATAACATTTTTAATTCAAAATTATAAATTTAATTAAATAAAAAACTTTTTATATCAATTTATATAATTATTCATAAATATATATTTTATTGTTTATTTTTACATTATTTTAATTATAATGAATTAAAATTATTTAAACAATTAGAAAATTATATAAAAAGAAGACGATAATAAAAAAATTGATTTAATATAAGGTGTATATATTTTAAATAATTTAGATAATCAAATAAATAATAGTTATCCAATTAAAAAAAAAAACGAAGTTAATAATTTAGATATAAATTAAAATATATAAAATACTACTTTAAATGAAAAAAATGAAGGTTAATTAGTAAATAATAAATATTTATTTAAGAATAATTATTAGAATGATAATTTTAATATATATTAAGAAAAAAAGTTATTAATTAATGATATAAAAAATTAGATTTTTTAATCAAAATAGTTATAGGCATTTTTCTCTTAAAATTAAGAGTTATTTTATAAAATAAAAAAAGTAATTGAATTTATTAAGTAAAATAGTTATTAGATTTAAAAGAAAATGACTAAATGATTATATAAGAATTTTATATTTAAAAATAAAAATATGAATAAACTGTAAATTATTAACTAATATTTAAGATATAATTACAAAATTAATAATTATTAGAGTTAAATAAAATTAATCAAGACTTATAAAAATAGTTTTTATTATTAAAAATTTAATAATCCTTTTAATCAGAAAAGTAAATATTGTTTAAAAAATTAATAATTTTATTCAATATTTATAATTATTTATTTATCATAAAATTAAAGAGAAATGTTTAACAAGAATTATTTTGATATATTAGATAAAATAGATAAAAACGAAATGAAAGAAAAATAGGAATTAATTTAACTTAACTTATAATAGGTAGAAAATTTTAATTCAAATTATTTTTTTTCAAATTAAATTAATTTATTTTAAAGTTTAAAATAGATGCAAATTTAATAAAATAATTAACTTATTAATTCACTTAAATTTATTGATTTATAAATTTAAAAATAATCTTAGCAAAAATAAAATAAAAATTTGAGATTAAATGAAGAAATTTAAAAATAAAATAATTAAAATTTTAATTAAGTAAATTCAAATGATAATTTTATAAATAATTCATAAAGATTAAATAAAATTTAAGATTAAATAAATATTAAAGAGAGTTAACTTATAAACAAAAATTTAAATACATTTTCTTAAATTAATAATCAAGAACCATAACAAAATGAAAATATATAAAATATTTAAAGTTTTGATTACGAAATTAAATAATTTTTAAGTTAATAATATATAAATGAAAATGTACTTAAAAACAAGTGAAACGCATAATATTAATAGATATCAGCATTTTATATAGAAAATGAATAAACATTAAATAATAAAAATTAGACAATTAACTAAAATAATTAATAAATCAACTGGAAAGAAATCTCAAAAAAAAAGAAAAAAAAATCTAATGATTTTATTTTAAAAGATAAAAATGATACTCCAATAAAATCAAATTAAGATTATTTTTAATTAAATGATAGCATATTAAAGTTTTCTAATTAAAGTAATAAACCTGAAAACTAAACTTTCGATTAAGAAATAAAGTAAATTGAAATGGAAAAATCAAATATAATATAACTAAAAAATGAATAATAGAAAAGTAATTATCAAATTTTCAATTATAATTGTGTCATTTTTTGATTAATTAAATAATGAAAACATATTAAATAAGAATAGTTTTTAAAATAATAAAATTAATTAAAAATTTAACTTTTATTAATTAAAAAAAATAATAAATTTATAAAAATTATTAATAATAATAATAATATAATAATATATTAGAAATAAAAATAAGATTATATAATAAATATATTATAAATACAAATGCTGAGTAGAATTATAAGAAAAAATATCTTATTATATAAATATAGTAACATGAAGTCAGTAGAGTTAGAGAGTTTGTTGTAAGAGAATAAAATAGAAATTTAGAAGAAACATTCACACAATGCAGTAATGAATATGCAGGAAATGAAAGAGCACATAAAACTTGAGAAAGCTCCTTTAATAAAGAACTTATTTTATTCTGACAAAAAGAGCAACTTCTACTTAGTAATAGCACTATCAGAGACGAAAGTAGGGAAAGAATTTTGGAGAAAAATAGGAGTAAATCCAGGAAATGTGAGATTAGCAAATGATGATAAATTATCTTCTGTCTTGCAAGTTCAGAAAGGAAGTGTCAGTCCTTTTGCCTTGATCAACGATAAGACTAATCAAGTCAAATATCTAATTGCTGATTCCAAATTAAAATCTTATGATACTTGGGCCTTCCATCCTTTAGAAAATACACAAACTTGGGAAATCTCATAGCAGGTTTTCTCTAATAATTTCATAGTATCTTTATTATCCAGATCCATTACTGAATTAGAGTTGGAAGATGATAATAGCATCATTACTGAAAATAAGGAAAAGGAATAGTAGGAATAGTAACAATAAAAGAATCAATAGATAGGAAAGAAGAAGGAAATAGATGAAAATGAGACTAAATTACAATTAGAATACACAATTAAGGACAATTTTCCAAAATGGTATTAACAAGTAATAACTAAAGCAGAATTAATAGAATATTATGATGTGAGTGGATGTTACATATTAAGACCATGGGCATACTCAATCTGGGAATAAATTCAAGAGGAATTAAATAATAGGATAAAGAAAATAGGAGTGAAAAACACTTATTTCCCAATGTTTGTGAGCGAAAGAGCATTAAACACTGAGAAGAGTCATGTAGAAGGGTTCGCAGCAGAAGTAGCATGGGTTACAAAATCAGGATCAACAGATTTAAAAGAACCTATAGCAATACGACCCACTAGTGAGACGATCATGTATCCAGCCTTTAAAAAGTGGATAAATAGTCATAGAGATTTACCATTATTAATTAATTAATGGAGTAATGTAGTAAGATGGGAATTTAAGCATCCTACTCCATTCCTTAGAACTAGAGAATTTCTATGGCAAGAAGGTCATACTGCTCATGTAAGTCATGAGGATTCTACTTAATTTGTGTTTTAAATCTTAGAGTTTTATAGATAGATTTATGAAGATGTATTAGCTATTCCTGTTGTCAAAGGTATTAAAAGTGAAAATGAGAAATTTGCTGGAGGAGCTATGACTACTACTGTCGAAGCTGTTATTCCTCATAATGGAAGAGGGATTTAAGGAGCTACTAGTCATGATTTAGGATAAAATTTTGCTAAAATGTTTGATGTTTAGTTTAATGATCTTAAGGGTTAATAACAGTTAGTATGGTAGACTAGTTGGGGACTTACTACTAGGACTATCGGAGTCATGATCATGACTCATGGAGATGATAAAGGAATAGTCTTACCACCTAAGGTTGCATAGTATCAAGTTGTTATTGTACCTCTTTATTTCAAAGATTAATGTATTTTTAATTATATTCTATCATTATTTTATTACTATTCAATCATTCTTATATTCTTCTTAGATTATCATTCTTATTATTTATATATTATCATTTTATTATTATATTATTATTATATTATTAGTACTATTTATCTTTAAATTACAAAAGTTTGATAATTTTATGAATATATTATAATTATGATAATATTTTATAATATTATAAAAGAAAATGAAGAAGTGGACAAAAAGTGTAAAGAAATGAGTTAATTATTAAATGAGAATAACGTAAGAACTCATGTAGATTTTAGAGATATTTATACTCCAGGATGGAAATATAATGATTGGGAGATGAAAGGAGTACCAGTAAGATTAGAATTAGGTCCAAAAGACATGAAAAACGAGGAAGTAAGAGTAGTAATAAGATACAATAACAAAAAATATCAGGTGAAACAAAATAACTTGTTAAATGAAGTAGAATATATAATAATAATAATAAATAATAGATGAAAGATTTGATGATTAGTATTCAAGAAGGAATGTATAAGAAGGCAAAAGAGCAAGCTGATAATTGCTATTCTTCTGCAGACAATTGGCATAGTTTTATGGTGGAATTAAATAAACCTAGAATTGTCGAGACTCCTTGGTGTAAAGACCCTAAATGTGAAGATACTGTCAAGGAGAGAAGTGGAGTTGAAAGTAAACTTGATGAAGATGCTACTCTAACTGGAAGTGCTAAAACTTTGTGTATTCCTTTGTAATAAAAAATCTTAAACTAAGATGCTTAATGTTTCCATTGTTCTTAAAAAGCACAATGTTACGTTTTGTGGGGAAGAAGTTATTGATTTTTTTTCTATTTATACAATTTATATTTTTAATCTATATTTATTTATATTTTTTATTTATTATTTATACTTGATATTCATATTTTTATAATTATATTTATAATTTATATCTATATTATTTTATTATTTTCAGTTTTAAAAAGCTCGAATTTTAATATCATTATTCAAACGTAATTTATCATCATTAATATACAAGAATTAATTGAAAATAAAAATTTAGTATTTAAATATTTAAAGGGTAATATTTATATATTAAATCTAAAATATAAAATTTATGGGATTTATAAATAAATGAATAAAAATTTATTAATTTAATTATTTATAAATATAAAAATATTAAAAATAATCTTAATATAAAATTTAAATTATATAAAAAATACTAAAAAAATAATATTAAATAATAAAGAAAATAAGTATTAAATATAAATAGAAGAAAAAGCATAATGAGTGAAAACATATTATAGACACCTTAACTATTAATAAGCGGTAAAATCCGGGGCTGTATATAATTTGAAGAAAGCAAATCAATATATGTAAAATACGAAATAGTATATGGTGAAGGGTGGAAAGTTCAAAGAGGAAACACAAAGGGTGAATCATTTGAATCATTAATGGAACAAAACAAATACAATGAGAGTTTAATTGAATAACCAATTGATATCTGTTTTTCTAGCAAAGAGATTTGAGGATGGCCTAAAATGTTAATGGAGGTATGGCAAGTTGACAAGAACAATAGACATCACATAGCTGGATACAGTTAAGTCAATTTCCCTTTCAAACCTGGAAGGCATGTTTTGTATTCATCTTGTTGGGTTCCTTCTTATTCATTCTTTGATAGTATTGCGTCTACTTATCCAGAATTGCTGTATCCTCACATTATTGTGTCTAGTGATAGTAGGAACGGCTTTTAAGTCTAATCTACTGGTTAAGTCATTCTTGAAATTTAAATTATTGCTAAGGATTTTTAGTATCATGGAGTCAATTTAGGATGAAAATATTATCATTCATTTTTTATATTTATGTTTATTTATTTTTCATATTGCTTTTTTAATATTTATTTTTGATCTATTTTATTTATAATTTTATCAAATAATTCTTCAATTTTTTTACAATATATTATCAACTATATTATTTATTTTATCTAAATATTTTAAACAAATATTTATTTCTTCAAAAGCATCATTAAATTGATTATGAAACCATTAATAAATTACAAGTTCTCTATATATTTTTAAAAACTCTTCTAATTTTTCTTATTTAATATTCTTTTTCAGATAAGTATTCTTTTTTTTTACACTCTTACTTAACTTGACCTTATTGTACTTTCTATTAAATAATATTAAAATAAATATAAAAATAAAATGATATTATTATATTTTACATTAGTTAATTAATGATATTTCTAAATGTTTCAACTTCAACATCTTAAGAATCTACAATGACATTTTAGTCTTCAATTTTAATACCATTAAAATCATAAGGACACTAACATATTTTATAGGCACTTTCGAGATCAATATCAAAATCTTAGAGAATATAAGCAATTTTTAAAATCCTTTCTCCTCCCTGAATGAAATATATTCCTTCAACATTCTAATTTTCGAAGAACAATTTTATAGCTTTAAAGAAGGATATTTTTTCCATTAAATTATTTTATAACATCATGAAGAAATCACTGATAGTATTAAATCGCGGGAAAATTGCAGCTTATTTGACATTGACTTTACCCTAAATTTTGTTATTATTATAATTATTGTTATTTTTAATATTATTAAATAATTTGAGATTGTAGATGGCATCATTGATAGTTTATAAATCTGATTTATTTCTGGCCATTACAAAGCCATCTTTGATAAATCTGCCTGCTCGTCCTGCAACTTATCGAATTGAAAAAGGGTCCAATTTCATTGTAGTTTTGTATTAACACCCATTCTTGTCTAGAAGATTTGTGCTTTTCCATAATTCCCAGAATATTATCCGATTTATGTTTAGATTTAGTCCTAATCCTATTGCATCTGTAGCTAATAGATATTTTATGTTCTCTTAACGCTCGTTAAATCTTTTTGCTTGCTATTTTCTTGTTTCTGAAGGCAATTTCCCATAGATTACTGAGCAAAAATTTCTATTTGTTTAATCTTCTTTTTATTTTATATCTGTTATTTTCTATCTAATATTCTATAGTTCTAATTCTTATTATTAATTAAGCTTTGTTTTTTATTGTTCCATTTATTATTTCGATTTTAACATTAACAATTCTTATTTCTAAATCGTTTTGTAGATTAATTGATTTTTTATTTTAATATTTTCAATTTAATTAATTTTTTATTTGAGTTAGAACAAAGATTTAGCATTAAAAGAAATAATACAATCTCCTTCCTAGAGATCAGTATTTAAATCAAATAACTAATCATTAACTACATGAAGTTTGCTTAACCTTTCATGCTTAATAATTTGCAATTCATCTCCTGTCAGTTTACAGAATTCACTTAATAAAAACTAAGCCCTATCATCTCCACAAACATGAATTTCTTTACTTTAAACTCCCAAAATTGACAAAGTCCAAGCCTTTTATCCATTTATTAAATTAATATCATTAAATTATTTATTTAATTTAATTGATATTATTATAATAATAATTATATTAATTATTTTATATTAATTTTGTTGGTATTAAGTTAAATTAAATATATTATAAATAATTTATTAGTATTATTTAATTTAAATCAAATTCATATTATATATATATTTATGATAATTTATTATTATATAATATTACAGCTCCCCTAAACTCATCTCCGAGTAATTAAACTTCATCAATGACACAGACATCATATTTCCTATTGAAATTAAGAGACTCAATAGTACATGAAATGTGAGTTGAATTATTTTCTTCCTTAATTATTCTCTCCTAACCTGTTATTAAATCACATAATACTCCGCTTGCTTCCATTTTTTATTATCCTTCCCAAGCCAATAGTCTTAAAGGTGCTAGATAAATTCCAGTTTTAGCTTTTATTAATTCTTGAAAAGCAGCATAAGTTTTCCCTGAATTTGTTGATCCAGAATGATATATTATTTTTCTTTTTATTTATCAAGTATTCATAAACCATAAATGAGGATTATTCATGTTCTAATTAATTAAATTATTTATTGCTTTTTATTTATTTTTTATAATTATTTATTACTGATGAACTTCTTAGTTATATAGAAAATTATAATTGATTCAATTTATTCTTTATCAAATATTAAAGGAAGCATAAAATAAAAGGCTTAATAATCTCATAAGTTTATTCACTAAAATAAGATTTTTCTCTTTATTCTAATTAATTATTAAGATCCTTGAATAATAAAATAATAATTTACTTTAACATTTTAAAAATAGTTTAAAATTTATTATTAATCGTCTTGATTTATTTCTATATGTTTGAAAAACTAAATTATTTTAAAATTTATAAATACTTAATCCAATATTTTTTTGTTACATAGAAAAGGTAAAATATTATACCTAACCTATAAATAATTTTAAAAATTTTGACTTGTCATTGCTTTATAGATAGTAAAAAATTATAATTAAAATTATTATTTTAATAAATCAAATAAATCCTCATCTTCATCATTACATTATTCTTAAGATTACTAATTATAATGTTATTAAGTATCATTTTATAAGCTTATTATTTAATTAATATTATTATTTTTAATATTATTTTCTTAAATATTTTAAATTTATTAAATTTTTTAATTCTAATTAAAATTATTATTAATTAAAGTATTTAAAATTGAATTTTCTTTAATAATATTATTTTATTCGTAGGATTATTTATTTTAATTATCTTATAAATTTTATTATTCCTTTTCTAATTTTTATAAAAAAATTTCTAATTATATTTCTTGATTTTATTAAATTATTTCTTCTTTTTCTTATTCTTTTTATTTTTAATTTTTTTATTAAATTTATTATTATTCTATTAAAATTTAATTGCTCATTTATTTAAATAATAACTATTTTCTAATCTCAAAACTTAATTTATTTTCTTATTATAAAGATTTATCATCTAAATTATTATAAAGAATTTATCCCGTTTAATCATTAACTGTTTTTTTATGAGATTATAATGATAATTTTTATTAATATTATTATTATTATTTTTGATTATTTATATTTTTATCTTATTATACAATAAATTAACTACGTTCAACTTCAATTTATTTTTATTGTCCATATTGTTTTTAATTTTTTCTGATATTTTAATTGATTAATTATTTTTAATCATCTTTTTAATTTTATTAATTGACTTTAACAAAAATATTTTATTATTCTT
>Ga0315908_10001798_pt1 | contig 15966 bp, 14 predicted proteins | sample LakEriMetagenome_12_FD_203520 | JGI IMG/M metagenome (GOLD analysis project Ga0315908, IMG submission 203520) | Freshwater fungal communities from buoy surface, Lake Erie, Ohio, United States - Buoy 4 MA124 | ecosystem: Environmental > Aquatic > Freshwater > Lake > Lake biofilm | place: USA... | reverse complement strand
GCCAGGTGCTGCATGCGGAAACGTTACTTCACCTCCAAATGTTTGATGTTCCATACTCGTTTATTTCAAATTTCTTTTTAATTATTGTTATACTAAGTAGAAGAATAAGAATACAAATACCCAAACCAAATCTACAAAGTGCCAGTACAAACCAATTTTTTCAATCATCAAATAATGACCTCGTCTTTCAAACACACCACGCCAAGCCATCAAGGTTACTATAATATTAATCACCACACCACTAAATACGTGAAAGCCGTGAAAACCTGTAATCGTAAAAAAGAAGTTGGCAAAATTGCTGCTTGCAACTGTACCATCAGCATTTGGGAAAGGATTGCGTCCCCACCATGCACCCTGGTCGTGTAAGTGATGCCACTCCCAAGCCTGGCAGCTTAAGAAAGCAATACCTCCAAGTATGGTCCATATCATCCACTTAATAACCCCTTTTTTATTTCCGTGATGACCTTCATGTACCGCCAGCACCATTGTTACAGAGCTCACAATCAGAATAAAAGTCATCAAGCTCACAAACACCAACGGAAGATTGGCATGCCCTGCAAACGGAAAAGAGTTAAATACAATGTTTGGATCAGGCCATGATTCACTGCTCATACGAACAGTACCATACGAAATCAAAAAAGCGCCAAATGTAAATGCGTCACTCATTAAAAAGTACCACATCATCAATTTTCCATACTCAAGGTTAAAGGGGCTTTTACCGCCACTCCACCATTTTGTATTTGCCGCTGCTGCTGCGTGTGCCATTAATTAAAATTTAATTAGTCTTATAATTTATACATGCTGTTTATGCCACCAAAAGGAAAAACAAAAACAGGTAAATCCAGAGTACATCTACAAAATGCCAGTATAAACCGGCAATTTCAACAGGCGTAGTGCTGTAATATTTTGTTTTAGAGCTAAAGGCCCTTGCAAAAATTACCAGCAATGCAATTACACCTCCTACAACGTGTAACGCATGTACCCCTGTTATAATGTAAAAGAACGAACCCGCCACACTATCCTTAAACGTAATTTTCTGTTGCCACAATTCCTGAAAGCCCAGGTATTGTGTTGCCACAAAACCCAAACCCAGCAATGTTGTGAGCAATACCAGGTTTTTATATTTTAATGTTTCCCTGTTTTTTAAAGCACGATAAGCCAGGTAAATGGTTCCGCTGCTCAACAAAATCAAAACAGTTGAAACAAAAAAGATCTTCGGCATTTGTACAGGCTGCCATCCCGCCTGGTTACTCTTTACAATGTATGCGCTGGTAAAACCGGCAAACATCATTGTTATACTTCCAATAGCTACCCACAGTGTAAACTTGTGCGGGTGCATTTTTTTATTACTTGTACGCTCACTCATAACCGATTCCATCTTCAATCTGTTTAAATCAAATTCAATTTTGTACTTACATATTTTCTTTTATTGAGTCATTTTATCTGCTAATAACGCCAGTAACACAATTGGCAAATAAATATAACTGCTGAACATCACCCTTCTTGCACTCTTCACATCCATACTTATATACAACCGCACACATTGAATCACCATTACTGCATTTGCTACAATCAAAATCCAAAAGCTTACTACGCCACTCATGTGAGTGAAATAAGGAAGCATTCCCACCGGTATCATTAGCAAACTCCAGATGATGGTTTGTATAGCTGTAAACTTCGTTGGTCCTGTTTGCGAAGGCAGGAGTTTAAAACCCGCCTTTGTATAATCAGTATGTGCCACCCAGGCTATTGCCCAAAAATGAGGAAACTGCCAAATGAACTGAACAGCAAATAAAACCCATCCGCCTGTCCAGCTGAATGTATCTCCGTCATAAGCGGCAGCCCAACCAATTAAACAGGGTAATGCACCAGGTATACCGCCAATCAGCACTGCAACTGAATTTATTTTTTTAAGCGGTGTATACACAAAGCTGTAAATAAATAAACTCAACAGTGATAACCCTGCTGCATACCAGTTAAACCACAAACCCAATATCAAAGAACCAATAATTGCTGCTGCAAAGGCAAACGTACTTGCTTCATTCACACTCATTCTTCCTGCTGCTACAGGCCGGTTGCCTGTGCGTTTCATTACAGCATCTGTATCTTTTTCGGTGATCTGGTTAATAGCATTTGCACTGCCTGTAACCAGCATCCCTCCGATAAATAAAAGAACAATACTCTTCCAGTCAAACTCCACAACATTGGGCGCCAGCATATAACTGATCACACTGCTGAAGACCACCGTAAAACTCAGCGTAAATTTGATGAGCTGTTTATAGTCATCCACCTTACGCATCAAAGCACTTTTTTCTTTCTTCGCTGTTTCTGTATCTGCTGTGCTCAACTTTATGATTCTTCAATCACATTGCTGTGATTTCTTTTTTCAATTAATGTTTGCTTTCGTTCTCTCCCACCGGTGTGGTTTGAGGAATAAATTCATGACCATCTTTTCCATAGTCATACGCCCAGCGGTGTACTTCAGGAATTTCGCCCACCCAGTTCCCATGTCCCGGGTTTACGGGAGTAGTCCATTCCAATGTGTTTGCACCCCATGGGTTTTGTGTTGTTACTTTTCTTCCTTTCCAGATGCTGTAAAAGAAGTTGAATAAAAACAGGAGCTGCACAAGGAATACAATAATTGAAACAATACTGATGAACTGATTAAGCGGTCCGAAGTTTTTAAATGACTCCCAAATGCTGAAATCATAATAACGGCGTGGCATACCAGCCAAACCACTGTAGTGCATTGGCCAGAAAATTAAATATGCGCCGATCATCGTTGCCCAGAAATGGATATAGCCTAATGTATTATTAAGATAACGTCCATACATTTTGGGATACCAATGATAGATGCCTGCAAACATGCCAAACATACTTGCCACACCCATTACAATATGGAAGTGTGCAATTACAAAATAAGTATCATGTAAATGAATATCTAGTGCTGAGTTACCAAGGAAGATACCTGTTAAACCACCGCTGATGAACAAACTCACAAAACCTAACGCAAACAACATAGCAGGTGTAAAACGTAAACTTCCTTTCCAGATAGTAGTGAGCCAGTTAAATACTTTGATGGCACTTGGTACCGCAATCAATAATGTAAGTAATACAAAGAATGCACCGAGGAACGGATTTAATCCTGTTACAAACATGTGATGCGCCCATACCAAGAATGCAAGAATTGAAATTGCAAACAAAGAACCGATCATGGCCATATAACCAAAGATGGGTTTGCGGCTGTTTACTGATAGGATTTCACTCACCATACCCATGGCCGGTAAGAGAATGATATATACTTCAGGGTGACCAAGGAACCAGAACAAGTGCTGATAGAGAATGGCACTACCACCTTCATTTGGCAACGCCTGTCCGCCAATATAAATATCACTCAGGTAGAAACTTGTACCAAAGTGACGATCAAAAATCAAAAGAATGAAACCACTGAACAATACAGGGAATGATAATACACCCAATACAGCAGTAAAGAAGAATGCCCAGATGGTAAGAGGCAAACGTGTCATGCTCATACCTTTTGTACGCATGTTCAATACGGTTGCGATATAGTTCAAACCACCGAGTAATGCTGATACAACAAACAATGCCATTGATACAAGCCACAAATCCATCCCCACTTTACTTCCCGGTGATGCCTGACCTAATGCACTCAATGGCGGATAAGCCGTCCACCCTCCACTGAAAGGACCTGTTTGTACAAACAATGAAGAAAGCATTACAATACTGGCAATAAAGAAGAACCAGTAAGAAAGCATGTTTAAGAAAGGCGAAGCCATATCACGTGCACCACACTGTAAAGGAATGAGCAGGTTAGAAAACGTTCCGCTCAAACCAGCAGTTAATACAAAGAACACCAACACCGTTCCGTGCATCGTTACCAATGCATAATAAGCTTCGGGTTGCAGTTGACCACCACGTGCCCACTCGCCCAATAAATCTTCCAACCATGGAAACTTTGCATCAGGAAAACCTAATTGCAAACGGAACACTACCGAGAAGAAACCACCCAGTACTGCCCAGAACATTCCTGTGATCAAAAACTGCTTGGCAATTGTTTTGTGATCCTGGCTGAAAACATATTTGGTCAAAAATGTTTCATGGTGATGCTCATGATGCACTTCGTGATGTGCTTCATGCGGAACACTTGTTACATGCTCGTGAATATGTGTGATTTCGCTCATAATATTTTATTTACTCTTGTTCGTAATTAAGGTTTCAAAACTGCGGCAGTTGTATTTGATGTTTTTGTTGTGTCTACTGCTGCAGGCGCTTTCGGTTCTTTATCAGGATAAGCAGCCCAGTAGTTGGGTTTTTGCTTAGCCATCCATATATCAAACTCTTCTTGTGTTACCACTTCAATAATTCCTTTCATAGAGTAGTGACCGTTGCCGCACATTTGATCGCAACTAATTTCGTAAGCAAAGTTTTCATTGCCGGTACGCTCTTTCATTTCTTTTGTAGTGTACTTAGGTGTGAACCAAAGTGTGGTTGGAATACCAGGCACAGCATCCATCTTCATACGGAAATGGTTTAATCCTACGTCATGAATTACATCACGGCTATGAATGATCAAATGAACAGGACGACCTTTTACCACATACATGGTTTGTGTTGTAACCACATCATCAAAGTTTGCTTTATCTGCTTTTAATTTTAATTCCGAATTATCTTCAAAAAGCTGTCCTAAAGGATTACTCTTTTCATCACTGATAGCTTTTACACTTGTTTTACCAAAATCTTTATCCTTGCCTGGGTAACGCATAATCCATCCAAACTGCTTACCAATGATTTCAACTTTCAATGCGTTTTCAGGAGCATCTGAAGTAATACGGAACCAGAATTTCAAACCAAATACAACAAGCACCGTTAAGAAGATAGCAGGCACAACCGTCCAGATTACTTCCAGTTTATTGTTATGCGGAAAATAGAATGCTTTTTTTCCTTCTTTAGCCTGATATTTCCAAGCAAAGAAGAATAACAAAAATTGTGTGATAACAAATACAAGGCCTGTGATGGCTGTAGTCATCATAAACATCCTGTCAATTTCTTCGCCTTCAACTGAAGCAGACCCTTGCGGAAACAATGTTGTTTTATACAATTGATCATTGCAATACCAAACGCCAATAAAGCCGATGATCATAAAGCCCAGCAGCAAAAATGCGTTGATGCGGTTGTTCTGTTGCTTGGCTTTTTCTTCACCTTTCAATACGCTTACGTATTCGCTGGCTTTTGCAATCTGAAAGATTACAATAAACACCAGGGCCGCCGCTGCAATTACCAGGTAAGTTTGTGAAGTCATACGAATGCAAATTATTTATAGTTGTTCAAATCTAGTTTTACTGTTCAATCAATTATGTATGGTGAATGATACTTTCTTTCACCAACGGATGATTCTTTGGCAACAAGGATGCTTTAGTTAAATACCTTGCTGTTAAGAACATCACCAGTCCCAAAAATCCGGCACCTATACCGAGGCTGTATATAAAATGTACAGGGTCATTTGATGCTGCACCTAATTTCTTTAAAGGGCCCGGAGTAACCATTTGGTAAAAATCAAGCCAGTGACCAAAGATGATTACAACAGCCATGATGGTTACTACTGTATAGTTACGTTTGGAGCCACGCTTCATCAGTATCAATAAAGGAGCCAAAAAGTTGATAATTAAATTGAGGTAGAAAATACCTTTGAAAGGGCCGGGCTTACCGGGTATACCCACACGGTCAATAAAATAAACCGTTTCTTCAGGCTGGTTACTGTACCAAATGAGCATGAACTGAGAAAACCACAGGTAGGTCCAGAATACAGAGAAGGCAAACATAAACTTACCAATGTCGTGTATATGTTCATCAGTAACAAACTCTAAGTAACCGAGATTCTTCAAATACACCACAAACAACATCATCAACGAAATACCTGCAACCCATGAGCTGGCAAATGTATACCAACTGTACATGGTGCTGAACCAATGTGCATCTATACTCATCAACCACATCCATGGCAATGTGCTCATTACTGTAAGACCATAAGTTACAAGGAATGCTGCTGCAATCGCTAATGTTTTCCAGTAATTCGTATGATCGCTGGGCTCACCTAAATCTTCAGCAATAGATAGTTTACGGAACCAGTTGCGGAACCACATCCACAAACCAACTGATATTACAGAAAGTACGGTATAGAACATAGGATTTAAGAATCCTGCTTTCCATGTAAGTTTTGCATCATGCTTTACATGCTCCGTATCTTTCCAGTGATAGATATGATGATCATCACTCACCCACACATATGCTAATAAAATAACCAATGCAATCGGGCCGAGGTAATTGATAGAGCCGGAAATTGCTTCAGGCACACGACGAAATGCTAAAGGCCAACCACCCTGTGCCAAAGTTGTGGCACTGATGAAGAAGAAGCTTGCAGCACAAACCAATAACCAAAAAATTCCATTGTGCATTAATGCCATCCAGAATTTAGTTGCTCCGTAAGAATGCGGGTCTGTTTCGCTTCCACCATGGTGTCCGCCAAACGGGCTGAGGAATACTACACCCAGCAACAGTGTAATTACACCAACTGCCATCAAAGCGTAGCTCCATTTTTTTAATCCGCCGGGTATTTCAAATTGCTCTTTCAGTACCATTAGAAATCAGTTTATGTTGAATGTTCGTTTTGGTTGTTCTTATTTTGTTTTTGTGGTGTCTGCTGTTGACGCTGCTGCAGGAGCAGGTGCGCCACCAGGCTGCATACTTTTTACATAATGAATTACCATCCAGCGTTGCTTAGTGCTAAGCTGTGATGCATAGCTACCCATTAAGTTCTTGCCGTAAGTAACAGAGTACATCATTTGTCCTTCCGGCATTTTACTTACGATTGGATCTGCCACAAGGTTTTTAGGTGCAATAGGATAAGGGCCGTCGCCACCTTTATATAACGGGCCATTACCATCCAATTTTTCACCATGACAAATACCGCAGTTGATATTGTACAAACGCTTGGCTTCAGCCATATCTTTTTCGTTCAACGCAGGTAATGGATTGGCAATTTGTTTTGATGCCACATAGTTTGTTGTATCGCCAGTTTTATCCATTGCCAAAGGAAATGCACCAATATCGCCACGCTTAATGGTACCTGCAACAGGAGCAGCATCATAATAAATACCTGCATCTTTCAAATTGCTGTGATCAGCATACGTTTCTACTGCACGGCTGTAAGCCATATCCGGCATATAAACAGTACCGGGATCGTTTTTACCTGCTGAGCGGCAGCTTACAAAGCCTGCTGCTGTCAACGCCATTAATCCAAATGATAAAATCTTAGTTATACGCATGTCGTATTTTTTATGCAGTTACAGTTGATTCGTCTTCAAACATTTTACGGTCTTTTGCATAGTTGCCCAGCCACCATCCGGTTTCAGCTTCTTTCTCAAATACTTCTACAGCGCCTGCACTGTGCAAAAAGGCTTTTACTTCTTCTACATTTGTTTTATCTGTTACTTCCAGCGGCATTACAAACAAATCATCTGTTGCACGCAAGTGAAAGTGATCTTTCTTTACAAACGGAGCTAACTGGCAGAGGTAGCAAAAGGTTAACACCATACCCACAGCTGCACACAATACCGTTAATTCAAAAATGATAGGAATGAATGCAGGTAAAGGCAGCAATGGTTTACCACCAATATTCAAAGGCCAATCTTTAGTAAATACCCAGCTCATAAATGAGAGCGCAGTGGTAGTACCTGTGATGGCATAAATAAAACCTGCGGTGTGTAAGCTGGTATCACGCAAACCCATTGCATGGTCTAAACCATGAATCGGAAATGGAGTGTACAAATCATGAATCTTGTAACCATTCTTTCTTGTGTTTTTAACAGCAGGAAACAATGTTTTTTCATCATCAAAACAGCCTACTATGAATTTTTTTACGGGCATATATGCTTTTTTTCTGAATCAATTATTAATGTGCGTGTGCATGCGCTTTCGCAAACTCATCTGTGCTTTGTGCTTCAATAGGATCCATTGCTTCTTTATAGCTTTCACCACTTCTCTTTAAAATATGTTTGATTTCTGCAATTGCAATTACAGGGAAATATTTGGAGAAGAGGAAGTAACAGGTAAAGAACAATCCGAATGAACCGAGGTAGAAACCAACTTCCCAGATTGTGGGGCGATAGTACACTGACCATGATGATGGCAGGTAATCACGATACAATGAAGTAACGATGATTACAAAACGCTCAAACCACATACCGATGTTTACCACCACACTCATTAAGAAGGTGAATGCGATATTTCTTCTCAGCTTCTTTACCCAGAACAACTGCGGTGTAATTACGTTACAGGTCATCATCAACCAGTAACTCCAGCCATAAGGACCTGAGATACGGAATTTAAAGAATGCATCATATTCATATTTGCTGGCGCCATACCATGCCATGAACAACTCTGTTAAGTATGCACAACCCACAATTGAACCGGTTAATACAATAACCTTGTTCATATTTTCAATATGGCTGATGGTGATATAATCTTCCAGGTTTAAAACTTTACGAGTAACAATCATCAATGTTTGCACCATTGCAAAACCAGAGAAGATGGCACCCGCAACAAAGTAAGGAGGGAAGATGGTAGTGTGCCAACCAGGAATAACTGAAGTGGCGAAGTCGAATGATACGATGGTATGTACTGAAAGTACGAGTGGTGTACTTAAACCCGCAAGCACCAATGATAAACTTTCATGACGCTGCCAGTGCTTTGTACTACCTGTCCAACCAAATGCTGTTACACCATAAAATGTTTTGGCCCATTTCTTTTTGGCACGGTCACGAAGTGTAGCCATATCAGGAATCAAACCACTGTACCAGAACAAAAGAGAAACGGTGAAATAAGTTGAGATCGCAAATACGTCCCACAACAGCGGTGAGTTAAAGTTTACCCACAAAGGACCACGGCTGTTAGGATAAGGCAATACAAAGAAGGCCATCCACACACGACCCATATGCCATACCGGGAACTGACCGGCGCACATTACCGCAAAGATGGTCATCGCTTCTGCTGCACGGTTTACACCTGTTCTCCATCCCTGGCGGAACAACAATAAGATCGCTGAGATCAGTGTACCGGCGTGACCAATACCTACCCACCATACGAAGTTGGTGATATCCCAACCCCATCCGATGGTTTTATTCAAGTTCCACATACCAGTACCATATACAACTTCCACATAAAGACTCACTACACCAAACAACAACAATGCTGCAGATACCAAAAATCCAATCCACCACATACGTGTGGGTGCCGCCTCAACCGGCTTACAAATATCTTCGGTAACCTGAGCGTAGGTTTTATGACCATCTACCAATGGTTCCCGGGTCTGTGATTCGTACCTTAATGATGCCATATTCTTGTTTAAGCTTTAACTCTCATTTGCCCAGAAGCAAACTTTGAGTTTTGGTTTTTTATTTTTTGGTGCGTCCAACAGTGCGTCAATTTTTGCTTCTGTTGCGTCGCACTCTTGTACGTTCTTAATCCTATTGAGCATTAATGTGCTGCCTCTGCTTTCTTTTCTTCGTGCTTCTCTTCTTTATGCTCTTCTCCATGTCCACCACCTTCTTCTTCATTTCCTACATGACGATCTGTATTACGCAGCTTGGCCATGTAACCTACATTCGGTAACACGTGCAATTGCTCCAGAGAATAGAAAGTACGGTGTACACCTTCTTTTGTACGGAGAATATGAATTGCACTTTCTTTATCGTTTACATTTCCAAATACAATGGCATTGGTAGGACAAGCCTGCTGACAAGCAGTTTTAACATCACTGTCAACCAGCGGTCTGCTTTCTTTCTTCGCATTCAACTTGCCTTCCTGTAAACGCTGTACGCAGAATGAACATTTTTCAATTACACCACGGCTTCTTACAGTAACATCAGGATTCAACACCATGCGGGTTAAATCATCATTCATTTGTGTAGTTACTTCATTTAAGCGGCCGCTTTCAATAATATCGTTCTGATTGTCTTTAAAGCTGTCAGCTCCATTCCAGTCGTGCCAGTTAAAGCGACGAACTTTATAAGGACAGTTGTTGGCACAATATCTTGTACCGATACAACGGTTATACGTCATTTGGTTCAAACCTTCACTGCTGTGGTTGGTTGCAGCAACCGGACAAACGTTTTCACAAGGAGCGTTATCACAATGCTGACATAACATTGGTTGGAATACCACATCAGGGTTTTCCATATCGCCGCTGAAGTAGCGGTCAATGCGTAACCAATGCATATCATGGTACTTGCCCACCTGGTTTTTACCTACCACACTCACATTATTTTCAGCAGAACAAGCCACCACACAGGCACCACAACCGGTACAGGTGTTAAGGTCTATGCTCATGTTCCACTTAATACCCGGTTTATCAAACACAGGATAAAGAGTTCCTTCTGCCTCAAAGTTTTCAATACCGCCGTAGTCTTTTAATTCATGAATACGTTCGTTAATGATCACCTTTGGATCTTTCTTAAATATGTTGAGTGAAGTTTCTTTAATTACTTCCACACGGTTGCCGTAAGTACCATGCGTTTGCATCTGAGAAATCTTATAGGTTTCATCAGTTGCTTTTACATCTGCCACACCGTAGTAAGTATAGTTCTGCCCATTAAAAGATCCAAATGGATATGCATTTTGTCCGGCTCCTTTTGCAGCCAGACCTATTTTTTCATTACGTCCGTAGCCAACTGCTATAGCAATAGTATTTGCATTTGTACCCGGTACAATAATGATAGGAAGTTTTAACTCTTTACCATTTACAGTGATAGAAACCACAGGTTTATCTGGTTCTACTTCGTAATTATCAAGATTTAAATTGGGGAAGAGTTCTTTTTGCAATGCAGGAGAAATCACAGCATAGTTATCCCAGGTAGCACGAGTCATGGGATCAGGCATTTCCTGCAACCAGGGATTGTTGGCCATTTTACCATCACCAATACTTATTTTTTGATAAAGCACCACTTCATATTTACCGCCCTTGGGAGCGCTTAATTTTGCTGCAGCATCTGCAACAGCAGCAGCGTTAAATGATGCGCCTTCAACAGCAGCGGGAGCTTCAATTACACCATCCTGTAAAGCTTTATCAAAAGCAGCCTGTGAACCAAGCTTAGTAATCCAGTAGTTTTTGAAATAAGTTTCATAATCAGCCACCGTACTGCCGCTCCATATTAATAAGGAAGTAGCAAACGCTCTTGTTTTAAACAGCGGATGAATTGTAGGCTGAATAAAAGAGACATGATTTGTTTTTGCTTCTGCATCGCCCCAGCTTTCCAGGAAGTGAGGAGCAGGCAAAATGTATTGACAGTTTTGTGAAGTTTCATCTTCATTTTCACTGAATGAAACAGTTACGCCAACCTTTTTCCATCCATCAACAAATTTCTTAGTATCAGCATAAGTGTAAACAGGATTAGCACCGTATACTAATACAGCACCAACGTTGCCAGCATTCATATCAGTCACCAACTGCTCCATCTCTGCATCCACACCTTTGCGGTAGTTTACCATGGTGCCGAAGTTGATGGTTTTGCCGATAGCTCCTATTTTGTCGTTGATAGCGTTTACAATTATCTGTGCATTTACATTGTTGGCTCTGCACACAACAAGGGCGTTACCGCCTGCTGCCAGCAATTCTTTAGCAGTTGCTTCAATACCTGCGGCTAATCTTTTATCAGCAATTGCAGGAGCTGTAACAGCACCGCCCAGTTTTGCATATAAGTTGAGCAGTACAGCAGCCGTTTCACTTGGTTTGTGATTAAAGCGTTCATCTGCATTGGCACCCGTCATGCTGTACATACTTTCAAATTGTATGTGACGGCTCATTGTTGGGTTCTTCTCATCAATCTTTCTGCCGGTTGCATATTGTTTTGAAAACTCAACCGGGCTTAACCATGTACCAAGGAAATCTGCACCAAAGCTTACAATCACTTTAGCATTATCAAAATGATAAGAAGGGATTCCTTTTTTGCCAAATGTGATTTCATTAGCCTGTATCATAGCGCTGTAAGAAACAGCATCGTATGTTACATGTTTTGTAGTGGGGTATTTTGCTTTGAACTCTTCTACAACTGCAGCCAAAGAAGGTGAGTTGATGGTAGAAGTTAAAAGAACGATTTGTTTTGATCCAACAGCAGTTAAAGCAGCAGCAATTTTCTTATCAACCGCTTCGTAAGTGGGTGCTTCTTTGAAACCATCCGCAGTTTTCTCCATGGGGTAACGCACACGTGCCGTATCATACAAACTTAAAACTGAAGCCTGTACACGTTGTGATGTACCGCCTTTTGTGAAACCCAATTCATTTCCTTCAATCTTAATAGGACGACCATCTCTCACTTTAGCTACCACAGGCACCACATCACCATCCAACACAAATGTTGTTGCATAATAATTAGCAACACCGGGAACAATATCAGCGGGTTTGTTAAGGAAAGGAATGGCTTTTTTAACAGGTACATCACAGCTTGCAGCCAATGTAGCAGCAGCAGTGCTAAAGCCGAGATACTTTAAAAAGTCACGACGATTACTGTTCATACCACTATCTGCACCTTCAAACGGAAGTTCTTCTTTGAACTCATTTGCTGCATCTTCCTGGTATGCTTTTGTTTGATTCAGCTCTCCGAAACTTTGCCAATACTTTTTATTGCTCATATGCTTGTTGATAGCTAATTAGAAAATTTATCCTTCGATGCTTCCCTTCAGGGAATGAGGGTTTAATAGTGACATTTTTGACACTCAGTACCACCCACTTTTTCTACAGTTACACTGTCCATTTTACCACTCTTGATATCATTATGAAACTTTTCATACATGCTGTAGAAACCATTGTCTTTAAACTTCACTGAGCTTTCACGGTGACAGTTGATACACCAGCCCATGCTTAGATTGCTGAACTGATACACTTCACCCATTTTCTGGATTTCACCGTGACAGGTTTGGCACTGAACGCCACCTGCTTTTACGTGTTGTGAGTGGTTGAAGTACACATGATCGGGCAGGCTGTGGATTTTTACCCACTCAATAGGTTTGCCCGGCTTGGTATATTTATTTACTGCTGGGTCCCATCCGGCATATTCATACAGCTTTTTGATTTCTGCTGTACCGTTAACCTCTGTACCATCATCTTTGAAGAGTTTTGGACCTTTTACATATTCATTAACCGCCATATGACAGTTCATACACACATTTACACTTGGAATATTAGCATGCTTGCCTTCCATAGCACCGCCATGACAGTACAAACAGTTTACCTGATTAATACCAGCATGTACCGTGTGGGAATAGTAAATAGGTTGCTCAGGCTGGTAATTGGTTTGGCGACCAAGACCAATAGCACTTTGAGCTATGAGATAACCACCGGTTAAGAATAATAAGATAATACCGGTAGCGATGTACGCTTTGTTTTTCCAGAAAGGAAGCGGCTCACCACGATGAATACCTTCTTTTTCATCCGTTAATTTTTTGAGGTTGCTGTTTACCTGTAATAAGATAAATGCAACAACAGCAAGTACTAATGCAAGAATACCGAAGAGGAAGGAGTTGTCAGAAGCTGGTTCTGGCGTTAGAGTAGGGTCTCCAGGCTTAGGTCCTGCTACGGGTGTATTGATATATTTTACAATAGCATCAATTTCCGGCTCAGTTAATTGAGGAAATGCTGTCATTACAACACCATTATACTCTTTCAAAAGATTAGCAGCATAAGCATCTGTTTTTGAGAAAGCTACCGGATTGTGGATCCAGGCTACTAATTTTTTACGGTCGCTCCACGGGCCACGTTCTTCCAAGCCAGCTAAAGCCGGGCCGGTCAATTTTTTATTAATGGCATGACAGCTTGCACAATTGGCCGTAAATAATGCCTTGCCATCCTGTGCTTTCAAATTGCTGCAAAAACCACTAATAATAAGGATTACACTTAAAAAAAGTACCTGAACGGAGATTGATTTTGGTTTATTCATAACGCTACAAAAACGTAATGTGATGAGGAATTATATCCTTTGATACAGGGTGCAAATTTAGGGGACGATACTGACATAATATCCACAGCTACAAAAATTTTTTTACCCTTGTTTGACAAATCTTTTTTGTCTACGCAAAAAAGCATCAACTATTTTCAAATACACTGCGCAACAGGAAGTTGAATTCTATTTTTCCCAATGGAAACAATGATTTTTTTAACTGATATGAACAAGTACGATGCTTCTTTTTGGTTTCAGTTTTAATTGAAAACTTAATAAATACAAAGTGGTGACAAAGTTTTTTGATGAATTGTATGGCACTGCCGCCGAAACTCATCACATTTGCATCAATGTTTGCAAGTTTATTTATTCGCTTAAAAGATAAATGGAAGGTTAACTGGTTTCAGTTTGTGCTCATTTTTACAACATTTGCTCTGGGTGGTAGTTTGTGTGCCCGTGCGGGCAGTTGGTTGCTGCAATTGATTTTAGATGAAAAGAACTGGGTTTACTGGGTGTTGTATGTTCCGCTTATAACCATTCTCTGGCCCATGTGTGTGCTGCTGGTGAGTATTCCCTTTGGGCAGTTTCGATTTTTTACAAATTATTTGAAGAAAATGGGTGCGAAGATGGGGTTTGTGAAAAACAATGACCCCAATCCCAATAAACAGGACCCATCCGAGCTCAAGTCTTGATCTGAGGCCTCTTTTTATGAACCTGATGCTCTCACTATGCTTTTATCCTGCTTCAGGTATACTGTTACTATGGTGAATGAGTGGAACCCGAACGCTTTATGGTGGGAGGATCTACGGCTCATGGGGGAAGGTACCTGCCCTCAGGGTGCAAGCAGCATGGCTTCCGCAGCCATATAAGCAAAACTACCCCATTGATTGCCAGCGGTGATCTTTTCAAAAATGGCTTTGGCTTTTTCTTTTTGTCCGTTTAGGCGATAATAATTGCCCAGCCCAAAGCCCAGCGTTGTATTGCTGAGGGTATTGCTGTTGCTGAAGATGGAGTTATACAGTTCCTCGGGGTTTTGTTGCTGCTTATATAATAATAAGATGGTGAGATAGCCTTCGTTTTCAATCAAGTTCATGTCTTTGCTGATGGTTTGGAGCAATGCTTCTGCTTCTTTTTCTTTTTTCAACGCTCTTAATGTGATGTAATACCATTTGGCCGTTGCTACATACATATCCGGATTGGTGGAAACCTTGAGGCATTCTTTATATGCATTTTCAGCATTTTTAAAATCAGCCTTTAGATAATAAGCCAATCCCAGGTGATACCAGATATTGGACTGCAATGTGCTGGTAGGAATGTTTTGAGCATTGGGCATACCATCGGGTTCTATTTCATCAGCCTTCCCTTTTATTAATGATGCTGCCTTTTCAAAGTCAGCAATGGCTTTGTTAATACATCTTTTAGTCAGATAGCGGTGTCCCCGATGACGGTAAAGACGTGCATCGTTAGGATGCATCTCGATGCCTTTTGTATAAATGCTGATGGCCTCTTCGTATTTACCTATGTATGCCATCCTTCTTCCATACCATATTAATGCATCGGAATTGGAAGTGTCTTTTAAATAAACAGTTCGTGCGTTTTCAATATCAGCATCGAGTTTAGTCTTTGTTTCTGCTGAAAAAGAAATTGCAGGATACGATTTGCCACTGCAAAAAGTGATTTGAGCTGATGTTGTTTGTACAAATAATAACATCAAACAAAAAAGAAGTATTCGTTGCATGGCAGAAAGTTACAATTTTGCAGCACATGAACCGAATTGCCATTTTTGCTTCAGGTGCAGGGAGTAATGCTCAAAAGATTATTGAACATTTCAGCGAACACCCATCTGTTGAAGTTGCTTTGATTGTTTGTAATAAACCGCATGCAGGTGTGCTGAACATAGCTGCAGCGCACTCTATTGAAACGTTGTTAATTGAAAAGGAGCAGTTCTTTCGTGGTGATG
>Ga0315908_10001793_pt1 | contig 15982 bp, 7 predicted proteins | sample LakEriMetagenome_12_FD_203520 | JGI IMG/M metagenome (GOLD analysis project Ga0315908, IMG submission 203520) | Freshwater fungal communities from buoy surface, Lake Erie, Ohio, United States - Buoy 4 MA124 | ecosystem: Environmental > Aquatic > Freshwater > Lake > Lake biofilm | place: USA... | reverse complement strand
GATTTCTATCCAACTAACTTAGCCAAAAATAATCCCAATCAGTCTAATGTTAATTTTGTATAAGATTGGCATTGTGATAAATGTGAGTTCAAGAATTTCGCAAGGAGAATTAAGTGCAAAATGTGTGAAAATCCGAGGAATCATAATTGTTGAGTAGTTTTCAATTCTACTTCGATTGTCAAACATATTAATCCGTCTATTTCTGTTATGTCCTCTAATATAAATCAATAAACTAATTATGGAAATAATTCCAATCTAGATATGACTGTTGAAAAAAATACTAGCCTCATGATTAGAGGAAATATACTGTTCTAAATTGATGAGACTGTCGTAATATTATAAATTTATATTTCATATTATTGATGTTATATTATATTAATATCAAATTATTTTTGTTATTTTTACTGTTATTATTTATAATTATATTATTTTTATTATATTACCAAAAGCTATTAGATATTTTTGGCAAGTATGCTCCTGTTAAAGACATCCGAATGATAAAAAATAAATCTACAGGCTAAATGTGAGATTTTGCATTTGTAGAATTCTTTACAATAGATGAAGCTGAAAAAGTACTTAGAGTAGTCTAGAATAATCCTGACTTTAAAATTTAAGGACATTAAGTTTCAATAGCTTTTTCAAAATCTAGAAAAATAGTAATAATTATAAATAAATATATATAAATAGAATATTTATAAAATAATAATAATAATAATAAATAGGATGAGTTTACTTAAGATATTCCAAAACAGAGTTTCATGGGAGAGCAATAAAAAGAAGAGCACTGTCAATTTAACAATTCTTATGCTCAATAAGTAAAGCAAAATAGTGCAATAGTATTTCCAATTGAGAATAGCAGTAATGCTTTTCCTTCTGTGGTTTAGACAAAAGAGTAAATTTAGTAGTTGCAGGAATAAATATTCAAGAAAAAGTAACAGGAATAATTGAAACAATAATAATAATTGTTGATTAACAATAATAATAATAAGAATGGACTTACTGAGAAGAATAAGAGGAAGTAGATTGAAATGGAAATGAAGAAATGGGAGAAACAATAGGTATAATTTGTATTTCATAATAATTATATTATATTAATATTATAATTATATTAATTTTATTTATATTTTAACATTATTATTATCATTATCATCTTATAATCATTATTATTAGTAGATGTCTTAGTAATCCACTTCTTAAAGTAATGTTTCATAATAAAATATGATTTTGAGTAATTTTAAAATTAATTATTTATAAGATTAATAAGTTATAGTTGAATCTATCCCTTAAGTTGATTTATCAAATTAGAATAATAACATTTTAATTGAAAATTAATAATCAAAAGAAGAAATTCAGAATCAAGAAATATAACAATAGAGTTTAAATAAACATATAAATATTAAAACATCTCAAACTGATTAAGAAATTAAATAATTGAACAATCAATAAAATACTCATAATATTAAAGACTAATTACTATTATAAAATAAGAAACCAGAAAAAATAGAAACAGAAATAAAAATGTCCTTTTAGCCCTTATAGATCAGTTAAATTTAGCTAATTTATTAATTTAATAGATATTTTCAGCAAGAAATCTGATTAATAAACTGAGAAAAAATAATAAGAAGAAATAGTTCAGAAAATTATAGTGTGTCTTATCTGTAAAAAGAAATTCGAAACAGAAGAATATTTAAAAAAACATGTTGAAATTTCAGTAAATCATAAAGTAACAAATTTTTAATTAATGCAAGAAAAACAAAGAAAACCAAATAAAACTCTTAATATCAGAAAAATGACAATATCATAATACAAATACATAATAAAAATATAAATATTTATCATCTAATATTAATTATAATAAATTCATCTTATATATTAAAAAGATATTTTTTAATTAATCTAATTTTATATATCTTAAATCTGAGATAAATTATTTTATGTTAGTAATATAAATTAGTCTGTTTCTAAGGTGAATTGCTTAAAATTATTCAATTCATATTTACAATATTAATAATCTAAGTATAATTACTAAATTTATTATTAAGCAACTTGGCTTGTAATTTTTTCTTCTAATTTTTTATCTTATTAATCTTAATAATTTAAATTAACCATATTATTTTATTAAATCATCTATTCTTTTTTATTATGAATTTAATCGGTAAACCTCTTAAAATATTTTTGTAATTTACGCATTTAATTAAGAGTTTAAGAATTATTAATTTACTTTTTGAACTAAGTTTTGAGGAAATTTACATTGAAATATTCATTTATTTTACAATTTTTAATGAAATAATAAAATGTAGTTAAGTTATTACATCTGACTGCCTTTTTATGATTTTATTTAATGATTTAATTTTAAATGATAGATTAAGAAGAGGAATATTATTCAAATTCGAATCTCTATTAATTATTATTATTATAAAAATTTAAATCAGCATTATACATTTTTTTATTATAATTAATAAGTTAATGAACAACTTTCCTTTAATTGAGAATTTTTTCTTCGACTTAATTATGAATATTGATAGATTATTACAATATATTTAAATAATTCTTCTTCTTTAAAATCAATAAAAGACAGTCAGTTTTAGCCCTCACACAATATTCCCTCTTGACATTTTTAATGACTTCATATTCACCAAAAAAACTTCCTACATCAATTATCATGAATACTTAATCAAACTTTTTATATAAATTTATTTGTCCGTCATAAATATAATACACTTCTTTTGCTTTATCATTTAGTCTATAAATTATTTCATTTTAATAATATTTCAAGAAAAAAGAGTTTGTTATTATGTCTATAATGTATTTTTCATCTTGTTTAAATATTGTTTTTTCTTTTAGCTATTCATATAAATTTTTATAACAATTACTGATGACATTTTTTTAAATTTCATTTGAATATCTAAGAAAGTACTTTTCAATATCTATCCATTAATAACTATTCATATCCTGATTCAAATCAATAAAAGAATTAATTTTATCAAGTTATTAATTATTCATTTTCTAGAACTTAAATGACTAATTAATACTCTGCTTAATTTAATTAATAGGGTTTTAGAAATAATTAAAAGAAGTAAAAAATTAATTACTCAGACTAATAATATAAGGATAGAAATAACCAGCTCCAATAATCATCCAAATCATAGTGATAATCTACTCAATAAGATTTTTTGGTGGCAGATCTCCATAACCGATAGTGGTCCAAGTCTGGAAAGACCATTCCATGCTATTTATATATTTATAAGACAGAGAAGAATCAGTAATACCTGCAGCATTTACCCAATTCTCTAATAAATTAGTATTGGAGAAGTTATTGAAGTAAAATGAACCTACATAATGGTTCACTATGAAAATTATGCCTACCATCTTCACTAGATATGCAAATGAAATATTGATATGCATTTTCAGCATAATTTCATATAAGATTAATTTGATTTTCAATATCTTGGTTTTGTATTATATGCTTGTCATTTTCTATAATTTCAATAGACGAGGCAATTTGATGTACTTTAGATATTAAATAAAGTCTGACTTAATCAAGTATGAGAAAGGGAAGGCACTGATAAAATCTAATATAAACCAACTTTAAATGTAATTGTAGAAAATCATCTTTGGGCTCATTATCAATTAATTTTTCTCATTAGTATATCCACTTATAAAGTTCACAATTATATCGATAATGAATTAGAACATTATAACTTGATCAAAATACATTTCAAACATCACTAAATTTTTCTATTAAGGATCATTATCATCAATATAATTAATGAACATTGGTGAGAACACCAATATGATTAGTAATGACTAGATCAACAAGAAATCCCATATTATTTTTATTTTGTTATTGGGCTAAATTGGTATGAAATACCCAATATATTCTTTCAATAACAATACCCATATTTTATCATCTTCATCTTCATCTTCTTTCTTCAATTTCTTCTTATCTTCTTAATTTTCCGTATTATTTAATTGATCTTGTTTTTGTTTTTCACGTTTCAAAAGTAATGAGTCAAGGTTTTGGATATCACCTTAAAATTTTGTATTTTGAAGTGAAGAGTACAATACTCCAAAAAAGTAAGAACTTTTTAATAAACGGTTTAAATTGCTTGCTGGACCTTTTTAACGGTAATAACTTTTATATTTTTAGTACAATTTTTCTTGTTTCTCTTTTTATAGTTCTAATATCCTGATTTTTTCTTTTTAATTCTTAATGATCTATTTTTAGCTTTGGATTAATAATTCCGTTTCTTCCATTTAAGAGTTATAAAAATAAAATAATTTAATAATTTTAATATTTTAAATAAAGTATATAAGAAATATAAAGTATAATATAATAAAATGCAGGAAAAATGTGAGAATTGTGATGAAAATAGTGAGAAATTAAAATACTGCATCAATTGTGAATTAAAATTTTGCAAATAGTGTTTCTCTTAGATACATGAAAGAGGAAAGTTTAAATAACATGTTGTTTAAATTAAAGATTATGAATCATCAATTTAATCGTAATTATTTAAATCAAATATTATTTAAAAGTTTTAGTTTCGGCAAAAGATAAAATAATTTTGATTTTATTATAAGTCATTAAATTAGTCATTCATAATCCATTTTTTAAAATTCAAATAATTTCATAATACTTAAATAAAATTATCAACCTGAAATTTAATAACAGTTAGATTATTTTTTAAACTTTTGATTAAAACTTAATGATTAATATTCTAATTTGGTTTTTTATGATTTTTATTATAATTATTAATTTAACTCAAAGAATTTATAGAATTTGCTTTTATTGGTTAATAAAGAAAATATAATTAAAAACTTTTATTTTTTCATTAAAATTAATTAGAAATTTAAAGATTAAAAACAATTATAAGAGTGTTTTCAAACTGATTTTAATAAATCTGTTTAATTTATATTTTATGAATTTGATGAATAATTAATATAATTTATATTTTAAATTATCAAGCATTTAAAAGAAAGTTAGTTTATTTATTTGGTTAGTGATGATCCTGTTAGTTTTATTTAAAAAATTGAATAATCATAGAAAAGATAAAATAATGTTAATAATAATAATAATAATGATATTGACAATAATGATAAAAATAAAGATTTCAATGATATAAATATAAATCTTGAGTTATTTATTGTAATGATAAAAGTATAGGAAATTTATAATGATTAACAAATTCAGAAAGTACTATACATAAAAGATAATAACACAAATAACAATAATAAAAGCCCAAAAAGTGAAAAAAGTGCATTTACTTTTGGTTAATTCACTCCAAAATTAACGATGTGCCAAAAATAATAGAATTTTTAAACTGTTTATGAATTTAAATCTATGAAATTTAACCATATCAATTAATTATCTCATTAAAAAAACAACTAGACTCATAAAATACAGCCTAAAAAAATATAAGATTTTTAAAAACTAACTAATTAATATTATTAAAATTGTTAAAATAATTAAACTATTTTTTAATTCAATTAAGATAAAAAAAATTTAATTGATTTTTTTGAAAATAACTTATTTGATAATAGTTTATTAACCTTAAATAATTCTTATTCTTTAAAATAATAATAATAAATATATAAATAAAAAAAAAATAAAAACTTATTTTATGAAAATGTTTAGTTAAACTTAAGTGATATGAATGATTTGACTAATGAAAAAGATTAAATAAAAATTTCAGAAAGTAAAAGTTAACAAGAAACAAATTAAGAAAAAAAGTAATTGATAAGTGAAAATTAAACTCAAGATAATAATTTGGATTATTACTAATCTTTCAAAGAAATAAAAATAACGAATGATTTGGAAATCAGCATTCAAATTTAAAGTTTTTTTATGCATGAAGCAGAAAAAGGATAAATAATAATAAAACAAAATGACTTAATAGAAAAATATTAAACTTGGTAAAGAAACAATAAATAAACTGAGTTTAACTCATAAAAATTGTAAGATATGCTAGAAGAATCTTAAAAGAAAAGAATAATTCATAAAATAGTAAGAGAATTTAATAAAGGATAAAAAGAGGTATTTTTAGGCCTTAATCTACAAAAAATAAGCTATTAATGCATAACATGGATTCTAAAAAACTTGGAATTAGAATGACTTTAAGGAAACTATAAAAATTTATAAATAAAAACTAAAGAGGCATTCGAATATTTTCTATCTTATCAATAATTCAAATAGTTTATTGATCTTGTACAAAATCAATAAGTTTAAATGATTGCAGAGAGATTCTAATTGTCTCGTATTTATCTTCATTCTTAAAAATTTCTATCACTTTCATAGTAATTTATACATTCTCATGATATTTTTGATAATGATAAAAATAATAACTAACATAACTTAAATTATCTTATTTTAATTATTAATGATTACTTTATGAATAATTGATAATTGTAAATCGAGATAAATTAATTATAAGATTATATCAATTAATGATTATAGTTTCAAATTAATTATAATTCTTTAGGATATTTTAGCTTATAAGAATTGATTTAATCGTAATTATAAAATTAACTGGAAATAATTTAAAATGGTGAATATATTTTTGTTTAAATCAAAGAAATAGACTAATTTTAAATTTAGATTTAAAAATATGATCAGAATTTTTGAAACGAAAGCACTTCTAATAATAGTATAAATAAAATATTTATATCATCTGATAAAAATGAATAAAAATATGTAATATCAGAAGAATATTACGAAAAATATAATAAAACAGCTGAAAAAGATAAGAAAAATAAGGAATAGTATCTAGAAAATTAAAAATATAATAGTGAACAAAAAATTAATGAAATGAATAAAAATGAATATTAAGAAAAAAATAATAAATGGTAATGAAAAGATGATAAAAAAATTTGTAAAAATAAAAAATAAATAACATAAATAGAATAAAATATTATAATGAATAAATAATATTATAAAATTTGAATGTTATATAATATAAAAATTGCCTATATAAATGAGTAATGAATAATACTATTATAAATAAAGACAAGCTAGTTCATTAAAATAACAGTTTTTGGAAAGATAAAAGGATAGCAATCAACTATTGAGTTGCACAGCAAACTAACTTATTAACAAACTGGATTCAGAAATTGATGAGATAAGTTAAAGTCTGAATGTATCATTAGAGAAAAACACTCCTTAAAGTATTAAGGTCGCAAATTACCTTAAGTTTGAGGAAGACACTGTCAGATAAGACAAACCAGTCCCATATCAAAAGAGTTATTTAACGTAATAAGGCTAGTATTATTAATTTATGTTAAATAATAATACCAATCCTATTCAAAATCATACTATTTAAAATACCAATAATAATTCAAATATTCATAATAATATTCATAATAATAATACAAATAATATTCAAATTAATTGAAATTAAAATATTTTTAATAATAATAATACTCGCAGTTTAAAAAATATATAAGTTGATCATGTTCCTTCAAATATTAATAATTTATAAAATGATTAGGATAAACAAATATAAAATTTGATTAATCTTAATATGAAGTGCATAAAACTTATTTAATAAAATGTAGAAATACCAAATTTACTTAAAAGTTAAGGATTATATAATTAATTATTATATTTATTTGAAAATAAAAATAAAAAAGAAAACGAATAGTTGGAATTAATGAATGTTTAATTAGAATAACAATAATAATTGAATAATTAGCTTTAAAGTAACAACACTTAGTTATTTGGAGAAATTTAGTTATTAAAAGATTAATTATTATTAAATGATGCTATGATTAACGATTTACAAATTTAATATTAATTAAATAATTAAGAAAGAAATAAAATAAAAAAATAATAATAATAAATTTAAACTGAGTCTTTAAAAAATCATTAGAACATATAAACTGAAGATGTTTTTAAAGATAACACTATTTAATAATCACTTTCTTACTCATTTTAATCAGAATAACAATAGCAGTAATAATAGTAATAATAATAATAATAATAATAGTAATAATAATAGTAATAGTAATAATAATAATAATAATAATTGTTTTAGTTATAATAAGAATTGTAAAAATAATAAGAATAATATAAATATTAGTAAGAATTACATTAAAAATAATTAGATTTATAAAATTAAGAGTATTAAAAGTAATTTCAATAATAAATTTAACTAGAACAAAAATTTAAAATTTAATTATAATAAAATTAGTAATAATTAGAATAATAATAGTAACAAATAGAAGAATAATAAAATAAAATAAATTAATATTAATAAGAGCAAAAAGAAAAAGTTAAAAAATATCTAAATAATTAATAAAAAATATTAAATAAAAATAAAAGTTTAGAATAATTTGATTAAAATTCAAAATAATTAGATACACATTAAAAATTGATTAAAATGATGGAATAATAAATCGAATAAGATAAAGAAAGAATAAGAGATTAACAAGAAATAATAAAATTAAATGAATAATAAAAATAGAAATTAGAGCAACAATATCAAACTATATTTAAAAAATATAAGAAATTTAAATCAGATTATTGATAATAAATTGAAGAAATAAATAAAAATACAACTTAATAAAATTAATAAGAAATTTTATAGAAAATAGAGATGTAAAAACTATAGTATGAAAAAAAAAAATAGAGAAAAAAAAATGAATACGATAATTAACAGGACCTTAAATTTATGAAAAATCAAGTTCAATTAATAAGAAATTTAATAATGACATATATAGAAAAAGAGGGAGAATTTAGAATAAAAATAATAAGTTTATAAGAAATTATAAATCAAGATTGTTTTTAATAAATTAAAGATTATTCCTTTGATGATATTATAAGGCTTTTTGAATTATTTTCTTAAATTATAAAGGTATTTTCAAAATAAATTTATTATTATATAGTTTATTTTAGAATCATTTTTTTAAGATTTTACTTTAAATCTACTAAAAATAAAGGATTATCAAAATAATATTTAAGAAATTAATCAAAATATTTTATAAAATACATAAAGGATGAAGAAATAATTAGATTAGAGCAATGATGTTGAAACTAATTATAAAAAAAAAGTAATAAAATATTATTTACTTTAGATAAACATAATTTAATTAGAAAATAAAAAATAGAAATCTGAATTAGAGTAATTCTCACAAAAACTTAAAAATGAATAATAACTTCATTTTAAAATATATAAAAAATTAAAATAAATTTCTATAGAGTAAATATTTATAATTTAAATAAGACAAGAAGTGAAATAATTATTAACATAGTTTTTAAAGAAATACAAATTAAAATTAAAATAGGAGTAACAAAATATAATTATTTTTAAAAAAGATTCATCTCAGAAAAAAGATACATTATTATAAGATTAATCTTAAATTGATAAAACTAATTTTTTTTTAAGCAAATAATTAGAAAAAAATTATTAAAACAAAAATTTATTTTAAATTATTGAATAAAAAAATCCTGAAAATAACAGCCTTATAAAAACACAAAATGAAATTAATAATAATAATAATTATAATAATAACAATAATAACAATAATAATAATAACATTAATAACAATAATAATAGTAGCAAAAAACTTACATTAAGATAAAAACTAAACCAGCAAAAAGCTCTTCTACTGTGATATTATATATAGTATTCACGATTACAATTGTTGTTATAAATTTCTTTCTTATCTTTTTTGTTCTCTTAAAGTCCTTATATTTTGTTTGATGTCAGATCTGCATAAAGGACAAAAGACATTTTTCTTAATCCAAAGTAAAATGCAATCTTTATGATAAATGTGATTGCAAATCGGCATTTCCAAAATACTCTACTCATCCAAAAATTCAAGTTGACAAATTGCACACAAGTTTTCCTGATTACTTTCATGATCGATTTAATTAATTTAAACCTATTTTAAGTTATTAATTATTATTACAATTCTTAGTCTTTTGATTTCCTTATCAGTTAGTCCACCCATATTATTTTAAATATTTTGTTAGCTTGAGCAAATAAATTTAACAAGAATGTAAAGACTAAGAAAAACCATTAAAAATATACTGAAAAGATAAGTGGAAATATTTATAATTAAAATTGAGTAGAAAGTCAAGTAAATTCCACATATAAAATAATCATCTTGGTAAATAATTACATTTTGAAAATAAATGCTGTTGAGAATAAATATATACAAAAACAAACTGATTATTTAAACTTCATATTTTGATTATTTTTTATATATTGCTACTAATACCAAACCGTTTTCAGGCATTATTATTAAAAAAAACACAACTCCAAAACTCATAAACAATGTTTCCGATTAAATATTCTTGATAGTTGATAATAAGTATCCAATAATTATAACTGGAATTACTATTTAAACTGTGACTTTATATATTTTTATTATATTTAGCATTTGTATTAGATTCCACGTTTTATAGATTTTTAAATTAATTAAAAATTATTCTTATTATTACTTATAATAGAAAATTGAACTAAATTAATAATAATAGTTTTTTATTATTTTAAAATTTGATTTATCCTTTTATTATAAAATAGATGATTCTATTGATTGTATACGATAAATATAAGAATATAATCTATATTAAAAATATATAAAAATAATAAATTTTATGAGTGATTTTGAAATAATTAAAATAGATTAATAAATTCCAATAGAATAATAAATAGATTTAAATACCCCATAATGCAAGTATTATTTCGAAAATTACGTATTGACTTAACAGATTGATGAAATTTTGAACAAAAAGAAGGACTAAAAATGTTAAGATAAAAAAAACGTGGTATTTAAATATAATTTATAAAAAAGCAATAATAGAAAGAGAAAGGAATGTAGAAAAGTGAAACCTCTGTGGAAGAGAAAAAAATTAGATTTAAAAACAGAAGAATGGCTTATTAAATTGACCGAAAATTCGAATGTCAGTACATGAACTGCCGAAAATCATATGGGTAATTATAATAAATAAATAATAAATAAGGTCTGAGACTTCATTGAGTTATCATATGAGAGTTAAACACTCTGTTTCTAATCCCAATTCAGTTGAGGAAAAGACTAAATAAAAGTTCACGATTATTCATTAGAAGAAGTCTGAGATGAATCAAAGTCAAAGTTCAGAAAATAATAGTTCCTCCAATGATTTGCATATAAATGATCATAAATTCAACGATCATAGTATCAATATATTTACCAATGATCTAGACATTAATGATGATCTGTTATAACAGGAGTTAGAAAAAATACAGAAGAATCTTGATATTTGATGATCATAATTTCATGATTATATTATAATTATTATCTTTATTATTAAAAATTATCTCTTATATTAAAACATTATCTTAATTATTAAACTAAAATAATAATTACATAATTATTTTAATAATTAAAAAGATTATATCATAAATAATAGCGATTATGATTAATTATAAATCTTATCTTTCTATATAATCAGTAAGTAATAAAAGATAGAATTACGCATATTAAGATTCGTTAGATTCAAAAAAGATTATAATATTTATATGGGTTATCTTTACCGAGACTATAGCACTGAAAACTCCCGTTTTGAAATCGTCTACCAAACATACATGAAGATGATAAGTAATCAAACAATGAATTACGTAAATGAAAAGAAAAACCATTTTAACTCTTTCCCTCAACAAGAATACTCAATATGGGAAGTATGCAATATGATGAATGAAATAGTTGATGAATCTGACCCAGACACAGACCTTCCATAAATAATTCATTGTTATTAAACAGCCCTGTCCATTTCCAGCAGATACTTTGATTCTGATCTAAAACTCAAATAAAACATCTCCATCTAATCATTATTCTCCAATTAAGAATATAATGAATTGCCTTAAGAAGTCAAATAACTCTATAATTCTAAATAGTATTTACACAACCTGTTCCCTCATATATAGGACTGGGATTGGATGATATTGGCAGGATTTATGCATGATATTGGAAAAGTATTGGCATTGCCTAAATGGGGATAATTGCCGTAATGGAGTGTTGTTGGGGATATATTCCCAGTTGGTTGCAATTATGATCAAAGTAATATTTTTAGTGAGGATAATATCTGGAAATAGAGCAATCCAGATGCCAAATAAAATATGTATAAGAGTCAATTGGGAGTTTATTAGATGAATTGTGGATTTGAGAATGTCCACTTCTCATTTGGACATGATGAATATTTAGCTGCAGTATTTAGGAGGAGCAATTCGATGGGAATGAGCAAATTGCCAAGGGAGATGATTTATATGATTAATTTTCATAGTTTTTATGCTTGGCATAGTCCCAGGAAGCATTCTAGGGGATATACTTATTTGGCTAGTAAGGATGATTGGTTAATGTTGCCCTTATTAAAGGCTCTTAAGTTAGCAGATCTTTATTCTAAAAGCAGGAATGTACCTAATATGGACATTCTTACTAAATAGTATGATGGGCTTATGAATAAGTATTTTGCAAATGCTAGGATACTTATGTGATTCATCAATTATTTATATTCTTTATATAATATTTTCTTATATTATTTTCACATATTTATTCATAATTTTTTCCTTATTTTATACTATACTAAAAGACATTTTTAAACTTAATAAATTTCTTAACATTAATATAAAAAACAATAAAAATAATCCAAAAAGAAATTCTAATTCTAGAGTATTATCTTTATAAAAGCTTAAATCCTTTCTTAAAATTTAATAAACATTATATAAATTCTATTCATAATACTTTTTTCATATTTTTTTAATAATCTATTCAAAAATAAATAATAAGGATTATTGATTGTTGAATATATTACATAATTTTTGATTCTAAATGACTGCTAAAAAGTAATGAAGCTAATTATTTATAATTTCAATTATAAATTATAAGCATAGATTAGATATTTTAAATAGTATTTAAAATTGTTGGTATTTGCTTAATAGTATTTATAATCGATACAGTAGCGAACTATTTAATTAAATAAGACCGTATATAAATATAAATCAATTATAGTAATAATCTTCTTTAATGCTAGTTGAATTTGAAATTTAAGAAGTTTTAAGTATAATCATACAAATAAATCATATAATTTTAAAAAAATATTTTGATATTAATTTAAAAGCTGATTTTTTGTAAAAACAGGATTGAAAGGAAAAACATGAGGTAATAAGCTTACAAAAGATAATTACATAAAATAAGGAAAATATAAAGAGGAATTAATTATAAATAATCTAAAGAAGTATTGCGTTTTTATGCTGATTTATTATATGCATTAAAATAAATTCAAAGCACTCTATAATTTTCTGATCATATCTTAGATCGAACTAGTATTTGAGAAAAATTTTTAAATTGATACTATAATTATTCTCGTTTTATTGTAAGGTTAGCTGGTATTTAAAATTATTATTTATTGATTCTTAAGAATCAAGTTTGAATAACAATATTAGCATTTAATTTGTGGGAATTATTTTATTTTTAAATTTTAAATATTATTAATAAAATATAAATGAATAATTTTTTATATTTTATTTTAATCTCTTTAGTTTTATAAGAATCATAAAAAAAATGCTATCTATACTATGGCATTTTAATATTAGAATTTTATAATTTTCAATTTATATTAAAATAATACATTAAATTTATATATTTTTGTTTTAAAATTGTTTATCAAAATTATTGAATAATGATACGAATTATATTTTTACTATAAATAAATATAAAATTAAATAATTAGGTTAGATTAAAGTAACATAAATTTATTAAAATAATAAAAGCTGTTTTTTTCTTTATAATAATAATTAAAATAATAATATATATTAGGCATAATAAGGAATAATAATAATGTAAAAAACATCTTCAACAATAGAAAATAATTAACCTTCTTCTACATAAAGCTAATAAATATAATCATAATCTAAAAATAAAGATTACGATTATATATTTAAATTAGTATTAATTGGAGATTCAAATGTAGGCAAAACTAACTTGCTATTACGATACACCCAAAATGAATTTATTATGAATACTTCTAATACTGTTGGGGCGGAAATATCAGCAAAGAAATTAAAAATAAAAAACAAATAAAATGAAGAAAAGATAGTGAAAGTACATATATGGGATACAGCAGGACAAGAAAGATTCCGATCAATAACAACTCATTTTTATTAGGCAGCCTAAGGAGTTATACTAGTATATGATATAAGTAATAAATAAAGTTTCTAAAATATCAATGGATGGTTGGAAGAAGTGACATAAAATTTAGGTCAAAATGTAATTAAGTTATTGGTTGGTAATAAGAAAGATTTAGCATAATTAAGGGATGTTTCTACTGAAGAGGCATTATAATTTGCCGAATAAAATAATATGGCATATCTTGAAATGAGTGCATTAGATGGCAGTAATGTTTAACAAGGATTTGATTAAATTGCTAATGAGATCTTTAAAATTCAATAATTTATTATTACGTAAAAATCAAATAAAAAACTTACCAAAAAAGTATAGAAATAGAAATGTTGCTGAATTTATTATTAATTATTATTATTTTTATATTTTTATCTTTTTTTTATTTTTGTCAATACTATCACAATATTTCTATAGAATCTTTATTGCTTATTTATTCCTCCCATTTTTCTTCTTCATAATTATCATATTATTTATTATTTTTCAATATTTAATCTAAATGTTTTTATTTTATTTTTTTATTTATTTATTAATTTAATATCATTTCTTTAACACTCATTTCATTTATTTCTTTCTAAAATTTTAATATTTATTATTTACAATCAAATTTTATTTTTTATTTTAAATATTGTTCATTTTTTAGTTTTCATCATATTCATTTTCATCATTAACTTAAGAACTTAGATGTTAGTATTTTTATGTTAAAAAATCATACTATTTTATTTTATTGTCAAATTCAGCAAGTTTTTATTTTAAAGTAAAATTTAATTAAATTTATTAATCTGAATTATTTTTTAATTCTTACAACTTTTCAGCAAATATATATTAAATTTTATTTTCATTTTTCTCGATTTACTAAATATCTTTTTTCCACAATTTGATATTTTTCTTAGTCAAATATCTAATATTTTCAATATTATCTTGAATCTAAAATAAATAATAGTAATAATAAAAAATTATATTAATTATAATTATAATAATTACATGATAAAGTTTATCTAATACATCTTAATTATTAAATTCATAAATATTTTAATCAAGTTATTCTTCAACTGCTTTAACTTCTTATTCCCACTCTTATTTACTATAATTTCCGAAAATCATTTAATTTTCATTATGCTGTTCATCCTAGGAATAATTTTCATATTAATTAGTATAAAAAGATATTTAAGAATCTATTAGTTGATTTTCTTCATTAAATTAGAAAATTTCATTGATTTTAAAATCATCTAATTCAGAAAAATTATTTTTTTATTTATTTTATTGATAATTAGATTGATCTATAAATTATTCAAAATTTGGCGATTAAAATTTATAATTGAGTCTCACTAATTCCCTATTAACAATATCATTCAAAATAAAGCAAACAACATCTCCGTTTCCTTACTCTATTTATTTATAATCAAAATTTTTGGGAAGAATAACTCCAAATTTAACAAAATCATTGACAAAATTTTCTAACACTTTTTTTATATTGTTGGCATTGATTTTGTTGTCCTTAAATGTTTTCTAGTGAATAATAAATATGTTTATTTATACTTACTCTCGATCTGTTCATTATCCAATATCCAATATCCAAAAATTATTGCAATTATTCAAACTAATCATCGCTATTTTCAATGTTTTGAGCAAAATAATATTTATGAATTTAAACTTTGTTATATTTCTCACAAAATTATCAATAGTTTATTAAGTTTATCTTTTCATATATATCTTCCATTACCAGTGTACAATCAATTTTTGGAGACTTCATTTATAATGTCTGAATCATTTTCTGAGCTGTTTCCATTATAATTTTGCTGTCTGCTCTATAAGCAGGATCAACTAC
>Ga0315908_10001792_pt1 | contig 15988 bp, 11 predicted proteins | sample LakEriMetagenome_12_FD_203520 | JGI IMG/M metagenome (GOLD analysis project Ga0315908, IMG submission 203520) | Freshwater fungal communities from buoy surface, Lake Erie, Ohio, United States - Buoy 4 MA124 | ecosystem: Environmental > Aquatic > Freshwater > Lake > Lake biofilm | place: USA... | reverse complement strand
ATAAAAATAATGTAAAAAAATACTCTAAATCTACTTTACTAATATGTTAAAAAAACAAGTTATGTATAATTAGCACCAATATTTAATAAAGTCATCGTATAAAGGTTTTCAAAAAGATTTCCAAATTGAGCAATTTCAGCAGGTGAATTTTAAAATAAAACTCTAGCAAAACATCCCATAAAAAGAGTGTTAAAAAAAACAATGACTATCATAATTTTTGTTTGATTGATAATTTTCATATAATTTAAAAATACATTTCTAAATTATTTGCTGTAAATTACTATAAAGATAGGTCTAATAAATCCAGCTAAATTTATATGCCAAGCGTGTAGAAGTCTAAGTAAATTACTTGTAAAACTAATTGCTGTAAAAATTATAAAAATTAATATTTGTATTTTGTATTTTTTTAAATAATCCTTTTTTGATTAGTATTTAAAGTGTAAACTTAATGTTAGAATTATCATTATTACAAATTCAATAATCAGTATTGATAAATAAGAAAGATAAGGAAATCTTGAAGTTACCACCAAAATATTTTATTGATTGTATTGACAATTTTGCTAAAAATTTAATTATTATTTTTACTCTATAACTAGAATCACACCAAATAGGAATTTCCATAAATCCGATTATAAAATATAATATAAACGATAGTTTTCCCAATAATTTTAAAAATCTACTATATTTTTTTATATTTCCATTTTAGTCCTTTAGATAAGGATCTAAAAAATATATAAGAAATTATTATATATATAAATTTACTATAATGGTAAAATCTTTAAATGATAGTAGTTAAAATTATTGTATCTAAATCTTTTTCATCAATAATTAAATTTTCTTATTCAAATTATTGTTCTTATTCTATTTATTTTTAACGTTTATATAATCCTCAAATCCATCTTTACAATGTTTCATTTTTTTATTTTTCCATTTCATTATCTTATTAATTTTCGTTTATTTAATCTTTATTCAAGTTTTTGTCGTCTTCTTGAATATAAAAATATTCTCCCATTTAAATTTTCATTTAAAAATTTTTTTCTTCCATTAAAATTATAAATAAAATTATTTATAAATTTATATTAATATAAGAATTTAGAAAATTAAATTTTTAATTTATTTTTGATAAAGTTTATAAGAATGATAAATAAATTAAAAACTTAATTGCATAAATAATAAATTTAATATTATTATAATTATTTTAATCAATTTTATTTAAGCTTGTCTTAAATCTCTTTAGAAGCATATTAAAAAGCACGGCTATATGAACTAACAGCCTATTTAACAATATCTTTATTATTTTTCAATTCATTTGTGCACATTCCAATGCATATCCATATTGTTTAACAACTTCCATCATAATTTCATAATTATTTTTTTATTCACAGATGCATTTCTAATGAACATCCACTTAATTTAACAGCTTCTATTACAATTAAATGATTTCTTTTTAATTCGTTTGAAGCATATTTTAATGCATGACCATTATTTTTAACAGCTTCCAATACTATTTCATAATTGTTTCAATATTAATCTGTAAAATATTATAATGCACTCCCATTTTATTTAAGAGCAATTATCATAATTTCTTTATTATTTCTCAATTCTTTTGAAGCATATCCTAATGCTTATCCACTTTGTTTAATAGCATTCATTACTATTTCATAATTATTTCTTAATTCATTTGATGCGTTTTCTAATTCACATCCACTTATTTTAACAGCTTCCATCACAAATTCATATTGTTTCTTAATCTTCTGAAGCATTTCTTAATGAGCATGGTTCTTATTTAATAGCTGCCCTTACAATATCAATATTATTTTGTAATTAATTTGAAGTAAATTCCAATTCAAATCCATTTTATTTAATAGTTTTCATAATTATTTGAAAATTGTTTTTTATTCTTCTGATGCATGTTTTAATGAAAGTCCATCTATTTTTACTTTTTCTAATATTTTTTATGAATAATTCATTATAATTACTCTCTTATATATATTATTCCATTTTCAAATCTTTTAAATTTAATTAGACTTAAATCATCTAAAAAAATTAAATTTTAATATTTCAAATTAAATTAATTTATTTAATTTATTACAAAATCTAATATACTAAGATTATATAAATTTAAGAGTAAAATAGGAAAGTTTTTCTCATCAAACTCCTATATATTCATTTTTTATATATGATATTTAAGAAAATATCATACAATTTATTATAAAATAAATATATATTATTTAATCTTTAATAGTATAATCAATTATTTTTATCTATAAGTTAAAATTTTTAAATATTATTTTTAAAATTTTCTAAATTTTTATTGGCAACAAAATTATTTTAATTTTCTTTTAAATATTAATTTATTTATATTAAATTATCTTTAAAAAATAAGAATTAACTTTACATTTACTGATTTTATTATTTAATTTATTCATATTTTTATTAAAGTAATTTTAATTATTTATCTTTGATCTTTTTAATTAATAATTATAATATAAATTACGATTAATTAATCCTTTAATTAAAATTATTCATAATTTTCAGATTAATTTATATAATTTTCACTGATTTAAAAATCCTTAATAGATTATTGATTTTAATCATAAATTTAATTTTTAATAAATTCTTTTTGATTAAATTAATTTTGATTTTATTTATTATATTAATTAAAATTATAAAATTAATCTTAATATGTCTATTTATCATTTTTATAAATATTATCATTGGAATTATAAAATTGACTTTTATTTTCATATTAATTAATTTATTTTTATTATTGATTACTTTAAAAGTTTTGTTAATTTTAATTTTATTAGTATATTCATAATTTAAATTCACTAGATTTATTACTTTTTTAATTTGTACTATTTTCTTATATATACTCAAGATATTAATTGTTTAATTAATTGTCATTATTATCTTATGAAATATTTTAATTTTCATTATTATTATAAAAAATATTTTGATTTTCTATTTCATTTGCTAATTTTTTACATTTAATAAATTAGTTTTATATTAATAGATTATTAAGAGGTCCATCAGGAACCACTTTAGTAAATGGTTCTTTTAATTTTCCTTCTTTAATTTATTATAATAAAACTATGGCATATTAATTTCTATTTTTTTTCCAAACATTATTTGCAGTAACCTAATAATGATAAAAAATATTTACTTGATATAATTTTTTTGTCCATTATTATATTCTTATCTTGTCATGTTTGTTAAATTTATAGTTCTTTAAACTTTCATTTATTTAATAAATTATTTCAATAAATTGGTTATCTAATTTATAATAACTGCCCATTAATTTAAATTTTATATATATTATTTAATTAAAAATTATATTAATAATAATTGTCGTTAATTAAATTTATGCAAGAATTAAATATATAAATTTATTTAAATTAAATTATTTATATAAATAAATTTAATTTAATGGAAACTAGCTTATAAAAAAATAAAATATTGTTTAAATTTGGCTGTTTATCAGATATTTAATACTGTGATATAGATGATGGTTATAATTACTCAAAGACTTCTATAAGACATTATAGAAATAGTTTAAAAGTTTTATAAAAAGCGATTGAATAATTTAATGAATAAAATGTTGATTACATATTTAATTTAGGAGATATAATTGATGGCTAAAATTCACGATTAAACAAGTCAAAAGAAGCATTAGAAGCAGTATTAAAAGAATTTTATAAATCAAAACTAAAATAAGACAAAATACACCATATAATAGGAAATCATGAATAGTATAATTTTAGTTAAGAATAAATTTAATAGTATTTGTATACAAATAGAGAAAATCATTAAAATAATTATTACAGTATAAGCCCATTTAAAGGATTTTGATTTATAATTCTTGATACATTTGAACTTAGTATCTGTGGTAAGGATAAAGATTCACTAAACTACAAATAAGCAATATAAATTTTATAATAAAATAACCCTAATAATTTTTTAAATAATGGAGATTATTTTCAGGGTCTCAGCGGGCCAAATAAAAGGTTTGTACCTTATAATGGAGATATATCGGATGAATAATTAAATTGGTTATAATTAACTTTAGAAGATTCTTATTAAAAATAAGAAAGAGTAGTTATATTTGGCCATGTTCCAATTTTTAAAAATGCTTCTAAAAACTGTTGTTTAGTTTTTAAATATGACTTAATATTAAAAACAATTGATTAATATAAGCAAAATGTAGTTATGTATATAGCAGGTCATTTTCATAAAGGCAGATCAGCATTTGATAATTCTAATGGAATTTATCATCTTACTTTGCCAAGTACTCTTAATTGTGATTTAATCAATTTAAATGACAATCATGCTATTTTTTAAATATTCGAAGATAAAATAGTTATTGAAGGGTTTGGAGAAATAATATCATAAGAAATATAATTTAAAAAATTTGTCTGATAATTTTATTTAATAAATTATTAAAACGTTTTTTTTTCAAAAAATTTTAAACATTATTATAATAAAATTATTTTAATATAAATAATAATTGGAGTGCAATACCTTATCTCCATTGATAACAAGTCAACAGATTTTACAATTATTTAAACTCAAATCTTGTCCACTTGTAATCAAAGAAATCAATTCCGACACAATCCAGCTCCACCAAATCCTTCCCACTCTATAGGCCATAGCAAGAAGACAAATCCACTACAAATCAAGCCAACCATACAATCAATGATCCATTATATATATAAATAATTTTGTAAAAAAAAAAAAAAATATAAATAATAATTAAACTTATATAAATTAAATTTAAATATTTAATTTAAATAAATTACTAAAATATATTTTTTATTGCTTAATTTCATTATAATATTATTTATATTTTCAATGGATAAGAATTTAATAGAATTATATGATTAATTTTAACTCAAAATTAATTGCAAACTTCGTGAGTTATATTTTTAAAAGAATAAAAAAAGTGATTTTAGTATAAATAATTTAAAAAATATTGATTATTTATTATTAAAAAATTAATGAATTAAATTAAATTGTTAATAAATTAATTTATTAAATAAAAACTAACAATTACTTAAATTTATTGAGCAGATTCTTTTATTTTTTAATAGAAAAGAAATATATTAAATTTATCAAAAACTTATATAAATAATATATTAATTGTTATAAAATAAATTAAAAAAAAAGCATCCTTAATTATAAAAATAAATTCAACAATAAAAAAAAAAATTAATTACATCATTTAATTATTATTAATATTTTGATACTGAATTTAAAAAGAATAATTAATTGAAAACTTTTATTTATAGAAATCTTTTTTATAATTGTAATTAAATAATATAATTTTAAGTTTCTTAAAAATTGTTAGATAATTTAAAAAATTAAATATAATATTAAAATTTTTTATAAAAAAGACTAAAACAAAAATAGTACGAAGATATATAATTAAAAAAATTAATATAAAAAATATAAATCAATTAAAAAATTGAATAAATAAAAACTCATTGGTTTTAAAGATGAGAATCATATTATCCTTTTTTTTAAAAGTGTTAAGATAATGATTGATAATCTATTTAATATTCTTTTTAAATATAAAAATATTTCAATTTGATTGAATATTAAAATTACTTTAATATTTAATTGGATAAAAAAAGTTTTTTAAATATTTTAATAATAAATAAAATGGAAAATTATAATGAATCGAAATAAATTTTATAAAAATAATTAATAAATTAATTTTAATTTTTCAATTTAAATTATCTTTAAAACTTTTAATAATAAATAAATTAAAAAAATTATTTAAATGATTATAAATATTAATTAAAAAATAATTTATGATAATAAAAATATTAAAAAAAGTAATTATAATAATCAAATTAATATTCATATGATAATTACAAAGAAAAAATTAATTAAAATAATTTGTAAATATAAAGTGAAATATTAAAATTTAATTAAAAATAATTATATGAATAATTAAAACAAAATAGAAATTATATTTATTTAATTAATAATTATTATTTTGATATTTAAAATATTAGTTTATTTGAATAATTAAATTACGAAAAAAAAAGTAAAAATTTAAATTAACATGCTATTAATATTTTTAAATCTGATTAACAATAAATATAAAGCAAATGCATTTGAAACTATCAATTTATTCAAGAAAATTAAGAAATTAATTAAAATCAAAGCAAAATACAAAAATATGAAAATAATTAAAACTATCAAACAATAAATAAATAGAAAGAAGATAGTGTTTTAAAAAATTTATTTTAAGATTATTTCAAAATAAAAGATAAACCTTAATAAAACTTAGCTGAAAATTTAACTTAACAAATATCTAAATAAAATAAACAAATTTTTAATGACTCTTAAATATTCAAAATTGATGATCCAATTCAAGAATATAAATTATTTATAATTAAAAAAAAAAGTGAGTTATTATCACATATTATATAATTTTAGTCTGCATATTTTAAAATAATTTAAATTGATAGTGAATTTTATGATTGGATTGTAAATGAATAAATAGTAATTAAATTTATCAACATAGACATTCATTTTGATTAAAATAAATTATAATAATAAATAAGAGAAATATTTAATATTTAGTTTTTATTTGAAAAATCTTATGTATTATTATAAGGAAATAAATAAAATTATTATTACTATCTATTTATGGTAAGTTATTTTATCTAAAATAATTCAAATGTTTAATTTTTATATTGTTAGTCTGTTTCTAATTTATAAGAATTTATTAAAGAAATTTCTTTATTTTAAATTTCTTATTAAATAGATGTAATATAAAATTTTGAGAAATTTCTAAATTAAATTTAATAATAAGATTAATTTTTAAATTTGTTGAAATCATTTAAAATGTTTTAATTAAATTAAAATATGAATTAAATTTAATTCTTTATAAATAGAATCGATTAAGAGAAAGATGAGGTAATTTAAATTCATGATTTTTTAGAATATAAATAGGTTTTTAGATTAAGAAATTAATTTATGATATTATATAAATAATTTTATAATTCTATAATATTTTTAATCAATTTTTAAATAATAAATATTGTATAAATGAATTTCAATAATTAATTTTTAATAAGTGTTGGTGTATGTACGATAATATTAATAATTTCTTTGATAATAATGAGTTCAAAGAAAATGAAAGAAAACGATAAAATGAATAGCATTATTTTACTTTTATTTTTTATATCAATTTTAAGTATTATTAATGAATATAAAAGATAGCCACTAGGAATAGATAGTAAAATTACACCACAATAATTACAAAAAAAATTTTTCAATTTACCTTAAAATTCAAAATAAAAAACTCTTTATTTAGAATTAATTTTATCAAATAACGGATTGAATTTAGAAGATATTTATTCAAAAATTAATCAAAAAAATTCAGAAAAATACTTAATTTTATTTTAAGGTAATAATGAAAATGATTTATAAGATATTTTCTATTAATTATCTTAGCATTTACAAAAATAATAATTGCCCGTATGGTTTATTAATATATAGTAAAAGGTTAATAGCTTTAATTAATTTTTTTAGATGAATAATTTTATTAATAATTTAGTAATAGATTAAGTAATTGAAAAATTTAATAATAATAAAATATCACCTCTAATAATAATCAATAATGCTTAAAATATAATTGACAATAATTAGTGTTAACTTTGCAATTATATTAGATATTTATATGATAGCAAATCAATAAATATAATTTTATTAAGCCATTCATAATAAGCCTACAATCTTTTATCTTTTAGTAATTTTTTATTATAATAAATTAGATTAGGATTTATATTAAAGAATGTAAACTAAAAGACTTTTGACAATTAATTAATAATAAATGATAGATATAATTTAAAAAGATAATTTTGAAATTGAAATCGATGAATTATCTCAATGTTTCACTAAAATTTTTTATCTTAATTACAAATAAATTTCAAAATTTAATAAATAAGAAAACAATAATTTTTTAGATTATTGTTAAAAGTTATTAAATGAATAATAAAAATAAATTTAAGAAAAACATTTAAATTTATTAAAAATTATATATGAATTGTAAATAAATAATTAAATTTCAAAAGTTTCATATGGATAAATAAAATAAAAATATCATTAAACAAATATTTTAGAAATAATTAATGAGATTATTGAATTAAATTATATTATTTTAGAAAATGGGACTTATGAAATTATAGACAATTAAATAATATCTATAATAAAAAATAATTTAAAATGATTTTTATAATTTAACTATAATTATTTAATATGATATATATTGTAAAATTTATTTATTTTAAATTTTTTTATTTAAATTTTTAAAAAGGATATAATTACAAATATTAATATTTTATTGAATGATAAAATAAATGATCTATTATATTTATAATTTATCAGCTTATTGATGCTTTGAAACTTTTTAATTTTGTTTCTTGTTAATTTGAAGAAATATTAATACTTTTTTGTAAACTACTTTATAATATAACTTTTATATATGTTTTTTATGTTATGTTATATTTTTATAACTTTTATCCAACTTAATCTATTTAAATAAAATTAAAAAGCTACTTTATTGCTTATTAAATATTAATATCATTTTAATCGGTAACATTATCAATTTATGTAATATTTTGAACGTGATTCAAAAAGAAATCTAAATAAAGTTCAAAAGATTCTAATCTTTAATTTTCATTTTACAAAAATAATATTAAAAGTACAGTTTTTATAATTTCTTTATCAATTTTATTATTTAAATTCTGATTAGAAATCATAATAATAAATTTAAGCACATAGTATAAACTTGAATCTAGTTATTTATTCTTTTGCCAATTAAATCTTAATTAAATTATTAATTTTATTAAGAGTTATTCATCTTTAATTTGTGAAATGTAATAATCAATAATATTTAAAATTTACTATTTTTATATATATTTATTTTACTTATTTTTCTTCAGTTATATTATAAGAGTCCACAACTTATTTGAAAATTTCTATTATTATAAATAAATTAGATATATTTAAATTTTTATTTTCTTATTATTACATAGAGTATTTTACAAATTATATTAATGTTTATTTATCTATTATTAAGCAACTTATAAATGTTTTTGCAAATTTCTAAATAAAAATTTAATTATAATTATTATGAGATATAATATAATTATAACAGACAAGTTTTTGCAAATTTTCTTAATTATTTTCAATTCTTTATAGTTAGCTTTCAATTAGAATTAATAGTTTATCTAAATTAATTTCTTAATTTTTCTTTAAATTAAATAACTGAATATTAATTAATTTAATGATAATTTCCTGGAGATTACTATGATTATTAATTTTCATTAAATTTATTACTATTTCAACTAAAATATCAGTTAAATTATGATATTAAATATTTGTATAAATTTATAAAATATTTAAAAGATCTTCTTAATTTTTATTTATTTATAAAATTTCCAAAGTATTTTTTTAAACTAAAAATATATTTAATAATTAGAATATGAAGGTTTTCTTTTCTAAGATACTTTAAATTTAATTAAGAGTAATATTTTTGTCTCTTTATTATTGATTAATTCTCTAAATATTTATTGGTTCATTACTAGTAAGTAAAAAGAGAAGCGAAGAAAAAATTATTATTTATATTTAATTTTATTTGAATAACATTTGTTAGTTTTAGATAATAATTTGATTAAAATTTGATTAATAATTTTCAAAATTAAGCTTATAATTAGTTTTAATATCAATTAGTTTGAAATAAAATTGTAAAAATATAGGAAAAGATTTGAAATGCTTTTTTTAATCATAAGAAATAATTAAGGTATTATAAATAATAAATAATTTATTGTAGTGTTTAATTTGATTATATTTATAAGCTAAAACTGTATAATTATCAATAATAATAGCAATATATTATTAAATAATCAGCTCTAAAACTTAATTGTGTTTTATTAGATCTATAATATTAATTTTTTAATCTTCGTTTATTAAATCAGATTCAAGAACCAAAATAAATATTTTTGCAATAGTCATTAACCTTGTAATAAATTAGTTTGTATTGCTTTTCTCAGAATAGTATATTGAAAGTTATAACTTAATATTATTATTAAGTAAAGGCTGAATTAATAATTCAATTTATTTCCTAACTAATTACTGATCATATTAGTAAATCATTTAAATAAATTAATAAACTAGCTTAAAAGTAGCCATATTTATTTTCGGATAATTAGTTCTATAGTTTTTTAGATTCACTATTAAAATAGTGTCTATTTAAGCACAATATTAAAACATTATACTGTTTTTTAATTCTATCTTTTTTTATTCCTTTTATAAGTTTCCACTTTCATCAACATCAATAAATTTTTTAAATACCTTTACAAATATTTTCAGCCCTATTTCTCTTAATTCTTCATCTAAATTCGTAATTATTTTGAATAAAAATAACATATATTACTAAATATATTATATTATTTATTCATTTTTCATTTTATCTAAATCTATAATAATTAAAATATGTTTTATTGATTTTAAAACTAATATATTTGTTTGTTATTTAATTTATTTTTATTCTTTATTAAATTTACTTTACATTTCAATCATTTATATTATATCAATAACTTTTCCAATTTAATTTTATTCACTGTTACCATTAAGTTAAACATTTTAAGGTTTAATAATTGTTTGATTTATATTGTTTTATTCTTAATTATTTTCTATAACTTTATTATCAAAACTACCCAAAAATAAAATATTTTTATACAGGTCAAAATAAAATTTATAATCTTCTTGATTTTATTATATTCTATTTGTTAACATTTAGATATAAATATTGTTTAACTAATCAATCATTTTTTATTATTATTATTTTAGTTAACAATTCTAATTAGCATTAATTTATATTAATTAGTTATATTTTTTTAAAATCAAAATTTCTACTTCCTAAAAACTATTTTTTTAATTTTCATTTAAGATTTAATCAATCATATTTATTATCTTAACCTATAATATATTGGGCAATTAAAGTTTTAATTATATAACTAGATTTTTCAATATATCTATTACTTCATAATTTTATTTATGATTTTTTAAAACTTATATATTAAAATTTTAGAATATCAAATAATGGATTTATAAACATATAAGTTAAACGTGCTTTTAAAAATTGTTTATTTTAAAAAATTAATAACTTTTAAAATGTTGATATATCTCTCTAGATTATTTAATACTATAATTAAGAATATTTTCGTTATTTTAAAAATCAATAAATTAGTAAATATTCAAAATCATCTTAACTTACAAGTATTAGTTATAGAGATAATCTTTATCTTAAGAAGTTTCTTGAACGTTTTTGTTTAAAAACTAATTCAATTATAAAAACAAAAAACTAGAATTAAACATATTAATGGCTGTATCTTTATAATTATAACTTGCAAAATTAATAGATAGTAATACAATATTTTAATATATTTATATTTTTGATGCTTATTATACTATGAACTAAATCAAAACTATCTAATCTTCTTAAATATTTTATAATCTTAAGAAATACGCTATGTTTTTTAATTCTTTTTTCAAATGATTTTTTTGTTACGGAGATAGTTTTTCGTGTTATTATAGTTAGTTCTTATAATTATTTAAAATATCTTATTATTTTTATTAATTATTAATCTTTACATAATATTAAAATATATTTTTCTAAATCTAATTACTTAAATTAATAATAAAGTTATCATCTGATGAAATGCCTTTGTTATAAACCTAAATAAATATTTCTAATAAAATATCTGGAATTTATTCCTATGTTTTAACTGTTTCTTCTATTAATACATAAAATAGAAGTAAATATTAATACTGTTTTTAGATATTATTTGTTTATTTTTAAATTATCTAAAAGTTATTAAATAGATATTTTATAACATTCTCCTTATTAGAAATTAAAAAATACCCATTATTAAATATTAAATTAATAAATTAAATCAGTTAAAGAGATAATTACGAAATATGGTTTTTTTCATTTTCATTCTAATTTTCATAATAAGAACCCAACATGATTTAATCTTCTTCATTTTATATATATTAACATAAAATAGGCTAAACATCTACGTTATATTAATTAAAGTATAAATCTATGGCTAATTATATCAACTAATTAAAGTTTTATTTGTAAATTTAAGGGTTAATCATATTATAGCATTAAAATACATAAAGATAAGAAAGCAAAATAGTCTATTTATATTAAACAGAAAATGTTTAACTTTAGTTTTATATTTAAAATATGTAGTTTTGACAGAAAATATCAATGAATTGTGCTAACAATTTAATTATCAACTCATTATGATATTTGGTACATTATTCTAAAAATATCTTTATCGTTTCTATACAATTAATTTGATAATTTAATTAATTAAAGAATTAATATTAATTTTAATTATTTTGTTGAATTGTAAATTAGCTTTATAATTATTCAAAATATTATTTTATTTTATAATCTAAATGTGAATATTTATGAGAAATCAACTAACCCATCAAACTATAACCAAATTTCTTTAAAACACTATCTATAAGTTAAATAGATTTATTGTGTTCTATTTGACTATTTATTATATCTTTATTATCTTTATTTTATTTTTTATCTTATTCTTATAGTTATTTTTACATTACATTATTTTATTTTTAATTTTATTTATTAACTATCAATCTCATAGCTAACTCAAAAAGAAAATTATTAATTTCTATACTAATATTAAATTATTGATTGTTAATTTATAAAATTTTCTAGATGAAATAAATATTAACTTCCAAATTAATAATTTTAATCTGATTTTCCTGATTATCTATTATATTATAACTATCTTACGATTATCTATCACCTTCTATCTAAGCATAAATAAGAGTTATTTTATTCATCAGAAAACTAGTCACTATTGCTAAATACTTTGGATTTTCATTTAAAAAATTTATTATTATTTATGATAGACTAGTTTTTAAATCAATATCATTGATTTAATTTTCTATTATACTGTAAATGTCATTAAAATCCTTAATAACTTCAAATATTTAGTTTCCAAGTAATTTAATTATAAGTGCCATCCCATTAAGCAAATATATTATTTATTTAAAATTATAAAATTTATTTTATTTTATGAAAACTTAATAGATTTAAAAAAATTATATGCATTAGTTTTTATCAAGTTTTTTTAATAATTGGTATTACCATTAATAAATTATTTGAGTATTAGTTTCTTTTTCTTATAATAATTAAAATGTTCTTATAGTTAATTAATTGAAATTTTCTTAGACTAAATAATTTCTATATTTTTTGAAAATTATAAAGGTTAATTAAATCTAATTTTTTATATTTATTGAAATCTTATTGATAAATTCTAAAAACTATGTAATAATTATTTATTTATTTTATTCATCAGTTAAATCCAACTTATTATTTTAATTAATTATCTTTATTTCCACCATCAATTAAATAATGCAATTATATTGTTCAGGATTTTATTAGTTTAAAAAAAACTACTATATCATTTCTATAAAAATAGCTTCATTTTAAATGACTTAATTATTATAAGTTTTCATAAACTATTTCTATAACTTTATCAATCGAATTATAATTTGATTGTCTTTTTCTATTATATTCTTGCTGATTACTTTTTTTAATACTTCTTATTATTGATTTTTATCCAAAAATTATTCTTTTATTAAAATGGTAAAAATACTAAAACAAATAATTTTATCCTCTTTACTATTTTTAGATTTGATGCTTTTAATTACTAATAAATATATTTCTTATAACTGATTGGTTATGACAAATTCTTATTTATTTTTTAAAAGTTAAGACAAAGTATAAAGCAATATGGTTTTCTGAATTTTCTTTGATTTCTATAATATTTTGATTATATTAGTTAAGGAAAACTAATAAAAATCTTTGTTTTTTTTGCAAAGCAATACTACTATTAAACTGAATTACCTTTAAAATATCTCATGGGACTGAAATAAATCATAGTTTTCATAATATAATATATGTGTTAGTAATCTTTAATAATTTTTTTATTCTTCAGTAATCTATTGTTCATTACTTTAAATTATTTATTAAGCAGTTTGAAAAAGATCTTCATTAAGTTTATTTAAAAATAACTCTGTGTTCTATTTTATTTATTTTTAATTATATCCAAATAACTTGTCTAAAGAGTCCATTTAAAATAAATATCTTATTTATATATTTTATCTATTATATAATTCTTAGCATTAATATTATTTATAATAATATATTTTATTATTAATAATTTAAACAAATTTAACATAATATTAATAAAAAATTCAATAAATAACTTAAAAAAAAAATAAAAATCACTCTAATTAATTAAAATTTACCGAATAATTAATGTATTGTTGATTTTTGCTAATCTAAATTTAAATGAGTTTGCATATTTTTTTAATTTTCCATCAAAATTTAATAATACATATTATATAATTTATTATATTTTTGAAAATCGAGTAAAATATTTAAATATATTTTTATTTTAATATATAATATAAATTGATTATAAATAATCTTAACATAAATAATAAGATAATTAATTATTTAATATATTAAATTTATAAAAGATTAAATATAAAAAAAATGAAGATATATAAAATTTAAATATTTTTATTATTTTTTTTAATTTAAATATGTATTTTAGAAAGAAGATAACATAAAAAAATCAGTTATTAAAAAAATTTAAATAAATAACATAATACTAATAGAATTATAAGTAAATAACATAATTTGAATTAACTTTAAAAACAAAATGTAAAAAATGATATAGAAAAGATTTAAGAAAAAGATAGATAATTGAGATTAAAGAAATTTCAATAAGATATTGATGAAGTAAACTAAGAAGATAATATAAGAAGATTGAAAACTCTTGTTTAAAAAAGTTTAGAATATGAAGTGATTAATTCTTTAAAGGATGAATCACCAATGATAGAAAATATGGAAAAAATGTTTGAAAATAGTAATTAATTAAAAGAAAAAGCTGAAGAATGGATCAAAGAAGAAAGTGGATAAATAATTAATTTAGTAAATAAAGCAGTTGATGATGTAAATTAACAAGTATAAAATATATAAAATAATATTGAAAATGAAGTTTAAGAAGCTATTGGATAAGTTTCGGGTTTTAAAGAAATAATTGAATTTACTTAATAATTAGGAAATGCAAAAGATGATATTCAAAAAAAAAATATTTAAGAAAAATTGGATACTTACTTAAACAATTATTAAAATAAAATAGTAGATGTGATGTTTTTTGCTAGTAATTTAAATGAAGAATATATTAAAAAAGGAAAACATTTATAATATATTTAAAATAATATAGTCGGTAAAATATAAGATTTAGATTTAGAATTAAAGAAATAATTTGATGACGTTTAATAATCTATTACTTTATCAAAATAAACTTTAGATAAATTAATTACAGATTCTAAAAATGAAGTAAAATAATTCATTGATAAAAATTTATTACCAAATATTAATCTTGGTGATGAATAAATAAAATAAATTATAACTAATACCAATTAAAAAGACAAGCTCATATAAAATTTAGATTCTTTTATAGATATTAATTAAATTCACTAAATGAATAAACTTCTTGAAAATTTAAATAATGCTAAATCAAATAAAATAGATATAGAAATTAATGAAGCATAGAAAAAATTTGATTATTTCAAAAATAATTTAATAACCAAAATAGTAATAAATATAAGTTTTGAAAAAAATAAAAATTTATAATAGCAAATTGAAAAGAATGAGCAATAAATGAAAAAAATATTTGAATCAATAATTTAAAAGAACAATATCAATATTGATTTTTAAGAATTAGAAGAATATAATAATTTATAAAAAAATATAGATGAATTTTATGAAAAAATTATCGATTTCAAATCCAATAGTTTTGATAAAATACAACAAATATTTAAATCAGACATAAATGAATATTAA
>Ga0315908_10001791_pt1 | contig 15989 bp, 11 predicted proteins | sample LakEriMetagenome_12_FD_203520 | JGI IMG/M metagenome (GOLD analysis project Ga0315908, IMG submission 203520) | Freshwater fungal communities from buoy surface, Lake Erie, Ohio, United States - Buoy 4 MA124 | ecosystem: Environmental > Aquatic > Freshwater > Lake > Lake biofilm | place: USA... | reverse complement strand
CGAAAAAAGCGGGTGTTCTGCCCTAGGCAAAGCCCTCAAGCGATGATTTGAGTGATCGGCTGGCCGTGATCAATCTCAAGCCGCTTGCGGCCGGGGACTTCCAGTTTGCGCGAGTCCAAACCCAACTGATGCAGAATTGTCGCGTGAATGTCCGTCACGTAGTGGCGGTTCTCGACGGCATGGAAGCCGATCTCGTCGGTCGCACCGTGGACGACGCCGCCTTTCAGCCCGCCTCCAGCCATCCAAACGCTGAAACCGTAGATGTGGTGGTCGCGGCCATCGGAGCCTTGCGAGCCTGGAGTGCGGCCAAACTCAGTGGCGAAAACAACGAGTGTGTCGTCGAGAAGTCCGCGCTGGTCGAGATCCTCCAGCAGCGCGCCGATGGGCTGATCCACAGCCAGCGCGTTCTTGGCGTGATTGTCTTTAAGTCCACTGTGCGCGTCCCATTGTCCCGCGCCTCCGCCGCCGTGCTGAATCTGGATGAAGCGTACACCTCGCTCGGCAAGCCGCCGCGCCGCGAGCAACTGTGTGCCAAATTCGCGGCAGTGCGGAAGGTCTAGCCCGTAGCGAGCTCTCGTCTCCGCCGTTTCCTTGGAAAAATCCAGCACCTCCGGCACGGAGAGCTGCATCCGCGCGGCGAGTTCGTATGATGCGATGCGCGCTGCGAGCGCAGGGTCGCCAGGATACTCCACGCCGCGGAGGGTGTTGAGCTGCCGGGTCAGTTCCTGGCCAACGGCCTGCGCGTCAGCCGAACCGCCGCTCTCGCCTTTCCCAAAGTCGAGCGGGTTAGCCGGGTCGATGCGCAGCGGCACGGCATCGTGCTTCGGGCCTAGATAGTGGCCATCGCGCTTTATCCAATACTCGCGGGTGCCGATGGAAACGAACTGCGGCAGATTTTCGTTGAGCGAACCCAGCCCATAGTGGACCCACGCGCCGAGGGTGGGAAACTCCCCATCCAACCTGTTTCGACCGGTGTGAAACTGCGCCTGCGCACCGTGATTACTGTCGGTCGTCCACATCGAGCGAATCACCGCGAGGCGGTCGGCGCTGCGCGCGATGTGCGGGAACCAGTCGCTGACTTCGAGGCCGCTCTGCCCGTGTTTCTGGAAGCCTACTTGCAACGGGAATAGCATATTGCGCTGGTTACCGTTGGCGTCGGGAACGGTTGCGCGCGCGATGGCGAGTTTAGCGGGATCCTGCACGCCGGCAAAGGGCGTCTCGGCGATGGTCTTGCCGCTATACTTCGTCAGCATCGGCTTCGGATCGAAGCTCTCCATGTGGCTCACCCCACCATTCATAAAGAGCCAGATAACGCGCTTCGCCTTTGGCGCGAAATGCGGCAGCCCATCCGGCGGCATCCACACCGAACCATTCGCGCTCGCCTCGCGCTGGAGCATCGCGCCTAGCGCGAGACCGGTGAAGCCCATCCCCATGTCGGCGAGGAAAGTGCGGCGGGAAAAGTGTGCGGGATTCATCGGAGGGTAACGAAGTCGTTATGGTTGATCAGCGCCTTGATGAAATTGCCGCGGGCGTTTTCAGGCGTCGAATTGGGAAGCTTGCGCCAAGCCTCCAGCGCGCCCACGCTCGCCGCCACCTCGGTATCGCCAGCGCTGATGCCGAGGAGCACGGCAAAGGCCTGGCGCACAAACGCGGCATCGTCCTCCGACGCGAGGAGCGCTGCGATCTTCGGCGCGCACTCGCTAATGAGCGGGCTGTTTGTCAGCGCGAGCGCCTGCTGCGGGACGATGCTCTGCTCGCGGCGGTAGCACTCCTTCACCTCCGCTTCGTCAAACGTGCTGAGGAAAAGGTTTCGCTCATTGTTCGAGTGGAAAAAATAGAGGCTGCGACGCTTGGACGCCGCCTGGCCGGCAGGCAAAACCGACGGGCCGCCCAACGTGGAATCCAGCGAGCCGGACAGCGCGAGCAGAGAGTCACGGATGGCCTCCGATTCGAGGCGAATCGGGGTGCGCCGCCACCAAAAGCGGTTGTCCGGATCCTTAGCCACACTGGCATCGCCGCCGGCCAGCGACGAACTCATCCGGTAGGAAGCGGAGGTCACAATGAGCCGGTGCAGATGCTTCATGTTCCAGCCACTCTCGACGAGTTCCGAAGCCAACCAGTCCAGCAATTCAGGGTTGTCCGGGGGCGGGCTTTTCCTGCCGAAATCGAACACATTCGCCACCAGCGGCGTGCCCATGTGCCGCATCCAGATATGGTTCACGGCAACGCGCGCCGTGAGCGGATTGCGCGCATCAGTAATCCACTCCGCCAGCGCCCGGCGACGTCCGCTGCTCTGCGCGGGAAACTTCACTACCGCGTCATCCTTCGTCGAGTCGAGGAAACGGGTCGGTGACCACTGCGCGCCGGCGGGCACCAGCGGCGAGAATTCTGTCGACGACACCGCGAGCTCCTTCTCCGCTTGTCCAAGCGCCTCGCAGGCCTTTTTCACCTCCTGCTCCAGCTCGCCGCGTTTGTCCGTCGCCGCGCGGAGCAGTTGAAGTTCGGCATCGGCGACTTTGTGGCGTGCGGTGGCCGCGCTCGCTTCACGCTCCGCCTTGGCGGCGGCGGTGGCTGCCTCACCCGCGTCTCCAGCATTCGCCCACAAGGCCTGCATGGCCGCTGCGCGCTGCTCGACACTCGCCAGCCCGGCTCGCGCCACCTCGATCGCCAAAGTCGCTACTTTCACCTCCGCCCCGACCAGGGCCCGGCCGGACGCGGCATCCGGCTCCTTTTTTTTCACCTCCGCGAGTTTCTCATTCGCTTTGGTGAGCAACTCCTCCGCCGGGGCGAGCTTTGCTTTCGCCGCCGCGATATGCGAGTCCAGCACCCACGGCAAGCGCTCCGGCTGCCACGCCTCCGGCGGCAGCGAAATGAGCTGAATCACAGGCTCCTTGAACGCCAGCAGCGCCGGCACTCCGGGCTCGATGACCTTAGATTTATCCGGCTTACTCTCCTCCCCGCGCACAAAGCGGTAGGTCGGCGCATCAAGCCAGCCATCGAACGCCCGCGGGATGCCGTCGCGCGCCAGATCAGTCTCGCCCGGGACCATGTCCATCCGCACCTGATAAGGCTCGAAAAACGCGCGCATCCGGTAAAAATCGGCGTGCGCGATCGGGTCGTATTTGTGGTCGTGACACTTCGCGCAGTTCATTGTCAGCCCGAGGAATCCCTTGCCAACATGCTCCACTGTTTCCTCCATCCACTGGTTGCGGTTGAAGAGGAAAAAACCCCGCGCCAGATAGCCCGTTGCCCGCAGCTTGGCGGGATCGCCGGGATACAACTCATCCGCCGCGAGCATCTGCCTCACCATCTCGTCGTAAGGCGTGTCCGCATTCAGCGACTCGACCATCCAGTCGCGCCAGTGCCAGATGTGCTTCTGGCTGTTGCGCAGTTGGTCGCCCAGGCCCCACCAATCGCTGTAGCGCCAGACATCCATCCAATGCCGCGCCCAACGCTCGCCGTGGCGCGGATCATCCAGCATGCGCTCCACCAGCTTTTCATAAGCCTCTGGGCGCTGGTCATTTTCCGAGGTGCGAATTTCCTCAGCACTCGGCGGCAGCCCCAACAGATCGAAAGATAAGCGCCGCAACAGCACCCCGCGCGGCGCTTCTGGCTGCGGCGCCAGCCCGCGCTCCTCGCGCTGCTTCGCGATGAAGGCATCGAGTGGATTCCGCACCCAGGCCGTATCTTTCACCACCGGCACCGCCGGGCGCACGCGTGGCCGGAAGGCCCAATGATCCTTCGGATCGGTCTCAGCCTTTTCCTCCGCCGGTGCCGCCGCACCCGATGCTATCCACTCCCGCAGCATCTCCACCTGCGCGTGAGAAAGCGGCTCGCCTTCATGCAGCGGAGGCATCCGCTCCTCTGAATCCTTCTCCGCGACACGCTCGATCAGCAAGCTCCGGTCCGGCTGGCCAGCGCCCAACACCTCGCCCGAGTCGCCGCCCTTCCACATCAGCTCCACCGTGTCCAGCCGAAGCCCGGACTTCTGCTTCAGCGCGCCGTGGCAAGCGTAACAGCGACCGCGCAGCAGCGGCTTGATGTCCCGCTCGTAATCCGCCGCGCCCCGCACCGGGCCTGCAGCGACCAGCACGAGAGCGGCTTGCGCCAGGGCGGGAAGAAATTTGGTCATGGTTTTCGTGCTTTCGAGGTGGAGATGGTTTAGCACTTGGCGCTCGCTGCGGTCATAGCAAATGCAGACTCTAGAGCCAGCGGCTCACCGCAAGATATCCCGCACGTTCTCGGTGCCGGCGTGTGCGAACACATGCGATCCGTCACGCGCGGGTGAAGACTCTCTCCCGATGATTGCTAATAATTTTCCTTTGTGGCTGACGTTCATGGGGAAGAAAATGAGAAGTTCAAAGATCAAAAAAAGGCAATTGTTAGATTTTATTCGGTTTTTTCGATGTGCTTTTGGGCGAGAATTGATATTTCACCGAGTCAGCTCCGTCGCCCAAGTAATAGCCGTGCTTCGTTAATGTTTCCGGCAACGTCGGAATCGGCGCGGCTTTAGACGCTGGCGATGTCTTCAACGAATGATTTTTCAAGCTCGAATAGCTGTTGCCGATTGTCGTCATAGCGTTTTATAAGACCCTACAAACCTTGCGCATCATTGATAATGGTGTCAAGAAGATTCATGCCAAACCGCTGGCTGGCTTCTTGAAGGGGAAATCTGGTGGATTTTTTTGGAGTTCTACTGGCTGACCGCTGAGGGAAAAGTTTCAGCTTCCAATTCCTATATTCGGAAGTTGAATAAACTAACTCCTCTGCCCTCGGCAGATAACTTATTCAACGAGCAGATTAAACCAGAATGTGCGGATAAAAAAAACATTAGGCGAGTGTTTGGGATAACCCGCAGACCGATCTACAATCTCAGAAAAAAGGAAGTTTTACGTAATGTCTCGTTACGACGAGAAGGCCAAAAATATGGCAAGATTTTTTACCACATCGGACGCATCCGTGAATTTCTTTCAGAACAAGAATCGAAAGAGAAACTTATGAAGTAAAACTGCTGCCCCACCGACCTTTATCGCGTCTAAAACTACAACCCTTGCCAACCGGCGCAAGGTGGTGGGAATCCTTGACGCAACAATTGCAGCGGCATGGGCGACTATTCCAGCTTTACCCTCATTGACACCCATTTGTTCAGGTAATCAGGTCCTGCGCCAAAGCAGGGATTTTCTTTCCTCTTCACCTCATGGCTCGACATTACGGGACTGGGCGTGCACAATCCACAGCAAGTGCAATGATGCGTACCACCGACCGCTACATCTTCAAGCAGGTATTCCTGGCGACAATTTACGGAGTTGTGTCGTTGAGTTTATTTCTCGTGCTAGCAAGGATTTTTCAGGACATTCGACCGCTGGTGGTCGACCAGCACGTGCCGCTTCCCTTGGTGGGAAAATTCATTCTGAACGCCTTCCCGATTTCGCTCATGTATACGATCCCCTGGGGATTCATGGCCGCAGTGCTGCTGGTGTTCGGGAGGCTTTCCGCCGAGCAGGAAATCAATGCCATGAAACTCGGTGGAGTTGGCTTGTTTCGCATCGCGTTGCCCGTCTTCCTGCTCGGGGCATTATTGTCGGCGGTGTGCACATGGGTGAATGTCGAGATCGTGCCGCGGGCGGGTGCCAGCATGGACAACATCGTTTACGAGGCCGTGGAAAGCAATCCGCAGTCTTTGATCCAACCTGGAATCATTATTTCCCAGCTCGCCAACATGCGGATTTTCGTCCAGAAAAAAGAACAGGACAAACTGCGAAACCTCCACATCTACCGCCTGCCCGATCCCAAAAAACCCGGCAGTCTTGGCGAATACGTATACGCCGAGGACGCATCCTTCGCTGTGGATCCAGACAACAAGCAAATCAAGCTGACCCTGACTTCGGCATACATTGAAAGTCCTGACAAAAATGGCAATCTCGACATCTTTGTCGCTTCGGCAGCACCCTGGAAAGTTGACCTGACTCGCAAGAAAAAGTTGGTCGCCACAAGTATGACCAACGAGGAACTGCGCGCAATGTTGCAATCCCCCCCGGAGGATTTTTCGAAAAAAAACAGAATCAAGTTCTCGTCGATGATCACCCAGCGCTATTCCTTCGCGATGGCCAGTCTTGCATTCGCCTTCGTCGCAGTGCCCCTGAGTCTGGCACGCCACCGCAAGGACAGCAGTTCGGGAATCCTTACTTCGATGATGCTAGGGGCTGGCTATTTCGTCTTTTCGCTGCTGGGTCAAAAGGCGCAAAACACCACCCACGCGGAGATATTATTGTGGGCACCGAATGTGTTGTGCCTGATTGCAGGCTTGTTTTTGTTCCACCGAGTCCGATTCCGTTGAGCACGCCATGTCGCCACGTCGCCCCATCCACCGCGTCATCCTGGGCGCAAGAAAATTTTTCGCAGGAGAAACGCTCCTGGCAGCACCCTGGATCGGCCCCTTGCAACGCTATGATCTTGCGAAACTAAAAGCGGATGCCCGTGCCGCCTTGAATGTCTCTGTGCTGTCCATCACCCAGGGCATCGCCTACGCGACGATTGCCGGGTTGCCGATCATCTACGGCATCGTCAGCGCCTCCGTGGCGGCCATTGTCGCGCCACTGTTCGCGGGGTCTAGGCATACGATTCTCGGTCCGACCAACGCGACAGCATTCATGCTGTTCTCCATTTTCGCTGCGACCCCTGCCCTTCTCGTCCGGGAAATCGATCTGATTCCGCTGCTGGTGATGATGGTAGGGATTTTTTGTGTGATCGGCGCCTTGTTCCGCGCCGCCGACTTGATGCAGTATATTTCCCGTTCTGTGCTGGTCGGCTACATTTCCGGAGCGGCGATTCTGATTATTGCCAATCAAAGCGAAGAAGTTCTCGGCTTAAAACTAAACTCCCAGAACACCCGAACTTTCATAGGCCAACTGATCGAACTAGCCAGAAATGTCCGCCACACCCAGTGGCCTCCACTATTGACTGCGACGACCACACTGGCTGGATATCTCGCCCTGATGCGCTGGAAACCAAAGCTGCCCTCGTTCGCAATCATGTTGGTATTGTCCTCTGCCGTATGGGGAAGCCTCGCCTACCATCACGTCGGCGCATTCGGCTACATGGAACGGTTTTCGACCTTCAGTCTGGCTGAACTGATCCCGGCACTTCCCCATATCAACGGGGCGGAGATTTTCGACGACATCAGCTCGCTGCTTGGTGTTGCATTCGCTCTGGCATTTCTCGCCACTTTGGAAAACAGCGTCATGTCAAAAACCCTCGCCTCTCGCACGGGCGAGCAACCCCAGGTCAACCAGGATATGCTTGCGGTTGGCATGGCAAACATCGCCTGCGCCCTAACGGGAGGCATGCCCGCATCTGGATCGCTCACCCGCTCCGCCTTGAATGAAGCTACCGGCGCGCGCACCCGCTTCTCCTCGGTCATCTGCGGAATTTACTCGCTGCTGGCTGCGTTGATCATCGCAATATCGCCGTGGTGGGGCGTTCCCCTGATTGATTTTGTCCCAAAATCCGCGTTGGCCGCCCTGATCATCGGCCTCGCATTTTCCCTGTTCAACCGACAGAACATCCGCGCCTGCCTGCGCTCGACGACCGATGACGCGGTTGTGCTGATCACCACACTGGGGGCTTCGCTGATAGCGCCGCTGCACACCGCGATTCTTCTTGGAGTGGCGGTTTCGCTAGCCTTGTTTCTCCGCCGTGCCAGCCGTCCGCACCTGATCGAATACAATGCCAACGACACCGGTGACCTCAGTCAAATCAATGAGAAAAAAGAGCGCAACAATCCCTCGATCTCGCTGGTCCATGTTGAGGGTGACCTTTTTTTCGGAGCCACCGAGATTTTCCGGTCGCAGGTCCAGCGGATCACAACCGACCCCTCTTTGAAAGTCATTATTCTTCGGCTGAAAAATGCCCGACATCTTGATGCCACGTCGGTGCTTTCACTATCGGAACTGGCCGAGTTCGTGCGCTCGCAACAACGTCACTTGCTGATCTGCGGATGCCCGAGGTCGATCTACCGGGTGTTGAAAAATTCGGGGGCTTGGGATATTTTACAGGACGGTTGTAACCGGCAGGTCGGTGAATCCAACGTCTTTCCCGAAAGTCCCGCCAACCCCAATCTTTCGACTCGCAACGCTCTCAAAAGGGCGCAACAACTGCTGGGAACTCGCGATGCCGAAATGCTAATTTTTGTGGACACAAAAAAAAATAAATGACTTTCGCGACTATTTACCCGTAGCCGTGTTGATCATCACAGACAGCGAGAACAGCTCTCTACAACAAACAAAACAAATATGAAAGCAATCCACACTATGATCGCAATTGCAGCCCTCGCAGGTGCTGCATCCTTCGCTGGAGCCGAAGAGCCTGCTGGTGCACCACCCGAAGGCAAACCACCCGAAGGCGGACCGCGTGAACACCGGAAGCCACCCGCTGAGTTGGTCGCCAAGTTTGACAAAGACGGTGATGGCAAACTCAACGACGACGAAAAAGCCGCCATGAAAGCTGCTATGGAAGAGCGGAAAAAAGAATTCATGACCAAGTTCGACAAGGACGGCGACGGCAAACTCAGCGAAGAGGAGAGAAAAGCCGCTCGCGAAGCAGGAGGCCCCGGTGGTCCAAGAGGCAAACGCCCCCACGGTGACAAAAAACCGAAGGAAGAGGCTGCTCCGCAGTAATTATACATAACTGCTTCAAACTTCTAACCCGGCGAACCGCAAGGCGCCGGGTTATTTGTGCCCGGCGTCCTTAAATTCGGTCCTAATAAAAAAACGGACGATGAACCATGCCATCGCCCGTTTTGATTGAATGATTACGTTCGTCCTACGATTTCTTGACATCCACCCACTGCTTGGTGCGGGCCGATTCAAGAATGGCATCACAGACATACTGCGTGCCAAGCGCGTTACGGAAATCAGGATAGGCCTTTGGAGCGCTGGGGTTTTCCAAGGATTTCAGGAACTCATACAGGCCGTGAACGAAGCTGTGCTCATAGCCAAGACAAAGCCCGGGAACCCACCAGTTACCAGCGTAGGGATGATCTCCATCGGAACAATGGATACTGCTCCAGCCACGACGGTCGCTAGGAACCCCGTGGTCGAAGTATTCCAAACGATTCAGGTCATGCAAATCCCAGAACAGTGATTTTTTCTCACCATTGATCTCGAAGGTGTTGAGCGCCTTATGCCCCCGGGCATAACGCGTGGATTCAAAAACTGCCAGCGAGCCGTTCTCAAAGCGGGCCAGAAAAGCGCATGCGTCATCGATAGTGACCGCCTGTTTTTCACCAGTGGCGGTGTGCACCCGCTCTTTGATGAAGGTCTCGGTCATAGCACTAACAGAAACAATATCGCCATTAATCCAGCGAGCGGTATCGATGCAATGGGCCAGCAAATCACCGGTAACACCGGAACCAGCGGCCGCTGCATCGAGACGCCACAATCCGGCACCGCCTTGTGGCAGATCGGCAGAAATCGTCCAGTCTTGAAGGAAGTTCGCCCGATAGTGAAACACGCGCCCCAGTTCGCCGGCATCGACGATGTTCTTCGCATGGGTCACCGCAGGCAGGAATCTGTAGTTGTACCACACAAAATTTGGCAAGCCCGATGCCTCCACCGCCTTGACCATTTCCTCACCTTGGGTGCCGTTTAGTGCCAGCGGTTTCTCGCAGAGGATCATCTTGCCGTTCTTGATGCACTCCAGCGCGATTTCAGCGTGCGAGTCATTGGGAGTGCAGATGTCAATCGCATCAATATCAGGACGCACGACCATCTTGCGCCAGTCGGTTTCGTAGGACTCATAACCCCACTTCTCGGCAAAGACCTTGACCTTAGCTTCGTCGCGTCCGCAGATCGCCTTGCGCACGGGTTGGTATTCGGTGTCGAAGAAATGTCCGACCTGTGATAACGCGTTCGAATGGGTGCGACCCATGAAGCCGTAGCCGATCACGCCGATGTTTAATTGTTTTTTCATAATGTGGTTGATGAGAATTAGATAGCGTTTTTCACCGAGACCATCGCCTTGAGAATGGTGTTCCAAGTGGCGGGAGTTTCGAGAACAGCATTCGGGAACATGCAACCGTCCCAGCAGACGTGTTTAATGCCGCGGTCGGCAGCTCCTTGTAACCAGATCGCGGAACACTTGGCAATGTCAAGCTTGCCATTCGGATCGTCGGCGAGACAATGGCGGCCGGTTTTCTCGTGCGAGCCGCTGCCGTGAACTGTGCCATCGTTTTGGGCGACATGGAAATCGATTGTCCAGGGGCGAAGCGCGCCTACCATCTTTTCATACGCAGGCCAGAACTCCGCGTCGCTGTACCCCGGCTGCAACAAAGCTGACTCGGGAGCATTGTAACCCATCAGATAGAGATAGGTGTGCGCCAGATCGGCCTGAAAACCAAACGTCTCGGGCATGCCGACACCTTCGAGCGTTCGCAGCATCACTTCCCAAGAATGCATGCCAGCCCAGCAGATTTCACCTTCCGCAGCAATGCGTTCACCATGATCAGCAGCAATTTTTGCGGCTTTTTTGAAGGTGTCTACAATGCGAGCGGTGTTGACATCAGAATCTTCCGCCCATTTTTGCACGCCGAATTCCGCGGAGTCCACGCGAATGACCCCATACTTGCGGACGCCGTGCTCGTTGAAAAGTTTCGCAATGCGACAGGCTTTTTCAATCGACAGCAAGAACTTGGCTTGTTGCTCGTCAGTGCCCATCGAAGAGTCACCCACAGTGCCTGGCCAAATCGGCGCAACCAGCGATCCTACATTCAGATTCTTGGCGGCAATCTTGTCTGCCATTGCTTTCAGATCATCTTCGGAAATGTCTGGATCAGTGTGCGGGTGAAAAAGGAAAAGATCGACGCCATCGAACTTCTGACCATCCACCTCAGCGGCGGCGGTGAGTTCGAGCATGTGATCAAGGGAGATCGGCGGATGGTCGGTGTCGGGCTCTTTTCCAACAAGTCCGGGCCACATGGCATTGTGCAGTTTCATGGTGTTGATTTTTGGTTATTAGGTTATTGATTTTTATAGGCACCCATCGCCGGGGCATCGGGGTTGACCTCTGGGCCGAAGTAGCGCAGACAAACGAGTGGCTCGGTGGTGGATGTATTGGTGAACGTTACCCCGGCTTTCGCCCCGGCCTCGGTGCAGAAATACTCGTCCTCGGTCAATTCGTGGAAACGGATCAGTTTCGGACTGTTGAGAACCTGCCCGTTGATCGTTCCACTACCCTGCACGCAGATCAGTCCGTAGGCGCCTTGGTCGGTGATTTTGCAGGTCGCACCAGGCTCGACAGTGAGTTCCTTGGCGGTGAAATACTGGAAGTTATCCACTTTGCCATAGACGATCCATTTGTCGTGATGACCGTCGCCTTTTACCGAGGTAACCGGTTCGAGGTAATGGTTGTCCTTGAAATTCGGATCGACATTTTTCTCCCAGTTCAGTTGCTCGACGATGAAATCGACATCCTGGTGTTTTTCCTCCGGCATGTCCTTAACGAGCAGCGCCCAAGGGACCTCGCGGCCCTCGACGAGGTTTTGATACATACCGAACACGTCGCTACCCCACTGCGGTTCGTAGGTGCACAGTGAACCGGGCGCATGAAGAATACACGGGTCAATCAGCCAGCCGGTGCCGGGTTTCAGTCGATAGGCTTTCGAAAGATCGAGGATTCCGTTTTCGCCCTTGTTCCAGTTGGCGATGCACTCGCGCACCTGTTCCTTGGTGGTGCCTGGCTCAAACCCCATGAAGGTATAGGGAAAATTGTTGCCGACGTTGTTGTGCTGCGGCGGGAAGTAATATGACTCCGGCTTGCCTTCCTGACCAACCAAGGCAGCCTGCGCCGCATCCTGGTGCATGTGATGAGGAATCGGCCCCATGTTATCGAAAAACTTCGAATACACCGGCCATTTGTTGTATTTGTCCCAGATCGCCGAACCGATGAGCGCGGCACCGCACTCGGCGACGGCTTGCTTGAGCGTGAAACACTCGTGGCCAACAACCACATAGGAAAGTCCTTCGTCATCCGTACGATTGTCGTTCGCCGCTTCGGTGGTCGAGGCAAACCAGCGCTCGTCGATGCCGCCGCGATTGAGTCCAAACGCATACAAATCATCGGGGTGGAGTTTCAGCCGTTTGCCGGGCTGCAAAAAGGAACGCGGCACCCAGCAAGGGGCGAGTCGCAGCAGTCCCCCGGTCGCGGCAAGGGCGCTTTCCACCAGGGATTTGACATTGCTGGTGCGGTTGGTGAGATCGTGTTTGGTTTGCGGTGCTTTCATGATGCTATTGGGAAATGATTTTGGAGTTTCGGCGCAGACTTCTGCACGGAGCGATGTAGGAGACGAACCTGATCTTGGCAAGGATTTCGTGACCAGACCGCAAAAAAAATGCCAACTTACAGAACGAATTGCCAGTCAATTTTCACAATCACCACCTGCCCCTGATCGCCGGTGATCTCGATGCTATGCTCACCCCTCGGCAGAATCGAACGAACCTGGCCAAAGCCCGCTTCGACCAATGCCACGCCTTGGATGATTGGCAGCCGAACAACCTCGTTGATTGCAAAATCCCTCGTGGTGGCGATGCCTTCGCCCGCAAGCCGGTCTTCCCGTGAAACATCAACCCCATAACAAAAATACGAACACACTTCCTCCAGCCCAACGCGTCCGATGTGCCGTTTCTCCCACGGGCGGGCGGTGCGACCGCCATTCGATAACCAGAACAGTGTCGAAGGGAAATCACGAGTGTTTTTCAAGGAAAACCATACGTAGTCATCGAAGGTCACCGCGGTCCACGCAAACGGCTGCTCGGCAGTTGCCGGTTCATTGACCATCATCACCAGGTCTTCATGACCCGGGGCGCTGGGGTATTTTGTTAGATCGAGCGTGCTACCATCCGCACAAGGCACCCGCTCGAGACTTTCGAATCGCGCGCCTTCTTTCAATCGTCCGGTTTCACCGGTGGCTGGATTGGCAAACACCCCGTCGAAGACCGAAGCCCAGCGGAAGGGACTCACCGCCAGCCTCCCCTGCCCTTCGGCCAACTCGGACAAATCAAGGATCGGATGATTGCCGTAGTTCCATCGACCCGCAAGACCACTGACCAGATGCTCTACATACACGGCCTGCTGCCCTTCGCGCACTTCGATGGATTTGCGCACCGTCGCCCCGCTGTCAGCGGTGACGATTTCCAGCACCAACTTGCGCTCCCCCTGCTCGACCAGTGACCATTTTTCGTTGGCAGGCTCCCCGTGGGGCGGCCCCTGCTTTTGCTCGGAAAAGGGCAAACAGAAAAAATCACCCCGCAAGACCCGCAGCAAATGCGGCAGCTCCTGATCACATTCCTCAGGCTGCCAAGGTGCTAAGGCGTAGGGCGAAACCGCATACTCGTCGAAATAAAAATCCACTGGTGCCAAGTGACCGCCCTGCTCGCTGACCGCAAAATCAACCTCGGGGGTACTGACGAAAAAACTGGCGCTGCCATGAATGTCTTCCATGCCCACGATCAAACCGGTTTTTCCGCGAACGGCAAACAAAAAATCGGTTCTGTCTGTTACAAGTCCCATCGCACTAAATTCCACCCTCACGGCGACAGCTCCACGTGATCAATCAATCGCACACTCCCGTAAAAACAGGCGGCAGCCAGGATCGCGGGCCGATGGATCATCGCCACCGATTCGAGGGTCGTGGCATCAACCAGAGAAAGATAGTCGATCGCCAGCAACTCCGATTTCCCCAAATGATGCTTCGCGGCAGCGAGAATAGGCTCGGCGCTGCGTTCACCGGTTTTCAACAGGTCCGCTGCCGCAGCCAAAGCGCGATGGATGATCGGCGCCTCGGCACGCTGCGCGCTTGTCAACCGAACGTTGCGAGAGGACATCGCCAAGCCGTCAAGCTCGCGGATCGTCAGGTGGCCGATGATTTCCACGGGCACATTCAAGTCGCGCACCATGCGGCGGATGATCGCGAGCTGTTGGAAATCCTTTTTCCCAAACACCGCGAACTCGGCGCGGAACAGCAGGAACAATTTCATCACCACCGTGCAGACACCGGCGAAATGCCCCGGACGCGATGCGCCACATAGCAGAGCTGACAATCGATTCTCACTGATCACAATGCTGTGATCGGCGTGATACATTTGCCCGGCTTCGGGCGAGAACACCAAATCTACACCGCTCCGCTCGCAAGAGGCGAGGTCCTCATCCAGCGGGCGCGGGTAATTTTTCAAATCATCCTTTCGATCAAACTGCATCGGATTAACGAAAATCGATACCGCTACAGTGCCGCGTGGCCCAGCAAGGCGTCGGGCCTCGCGGATCAGCGCTAAATGCCCCTCATGCAGGGCCCCCATGGTCGGAACCAGACACAAGGGGCGCGGCAGGGCCGTAAGTTGTTCCTGCAAAGCCTCGATTTTGCCGACGACAATCATGAACAAGACACTAGCCCAGCGGCCAGATTCAGCCTAGCAAAATCAGTGAGGATTCTCTCTGCACTCAGAAAAAATGGAACAATCTCCCGCCTAATATTTTTTTGACGCCACTTCCGGTGTTGTTAATCAGATTCGTTAACGCGCGGCACGGTGGTTCGAAAATCAAACATTGAAAGAAGATGACTAACAAAAAAGAGTTCAGGTAAATCGTAGCGACAGAAACGCATTGTCGCACATTGTGAGCCAATCATCCCCTTGCCAATTGTTTGGTTTTCTGAATAGATTGTCGGCACACAATCCTATGTCATCGCCCACACTGTTGATCCTCGCCGCTGGAATGGGTTCCCGTTACGGAGGGCTGAAGCAAATGGATCCCATGGGACCCAATGGCGAAACCGTGCTTGATTACTCGGTGTACGACGCCATTCGCGCGGGATTCGGGCGGGTGATCTTCATCATTCGCCGGGATTTTGCCGAGGCGTTCCAGTCAGGCATCGGCGCCCGATTCGCGGGAAAAATCGAGGTCGATTACGCCTATCAAGCGCTCGACGACCTACCTGCCGGATTTTCCGTGCCGGAGGGGCGAAGCAAACCATGGGGTACCAGTCATGCGATTCGTGCGGCCCGCGATCTGATTAGCGGCCCTTTTGCCGTCATCAATGCCGATGACTTCTACGGTCGGGATTCCTATGAGCGCGCCGCTCATTTCCTGCAATCTCCGACTGAAAACAATAGCAGGGATCACTATGCGATGGTCGGCTATCAACTTGAGAACACGCTGTCGGACCACGGCGATGTCAACCGCGGCATCTGCCAGAGTGACGCGGACGGTTATCTCACCGGAGTGGAAGAGGTGGTGAAAATCCAGCGATCCGACGATGGCAGAGTTTATGGAAACCACCTCGACGGTACACGCAGAGAAGTTCCGACCGGTTCGATTGTCTCGATGAACTTCTGGGCCTTCAGCGCCGCATTTATTCCGCAACTTGAGGACCACTTCACACGCTTTCTTCAACAACACGGCCAGGAGGAAAAATCGGAGTGCTACATTCCGACTGTTGTCGATGAAGTCATCCACAACGGCCTCGCCGACTGCGCTGTTTTGCCGACCAGCAGTTCGTGGTTCGGAGTCACCTATCCGGAAGACAAAGCGCACGTCGTCGACAACATCCGCGCCTTGATTGATTCAGGCGAGTATCCGACCATCATCTAGCTGCATGCACGATCTGTCCGTCATCTCCGGGTTGTTCGACATGCGCGCCGATTTCGTGCACGCCCATCCCTATGGTTCCGGGCACATCAACGATACCTACTGCGCATGGTATGACGCCGCAGGTCAGCGGATTCGCTACATTCACCAACGCATCAACCACCGTGTCTTTGCGAACCCGGTTAGCCTGATGGAAAACATCGCGCGGGTGACCAGTCACGCGCTGCAATTGCTGCGCGAGCAGGGCCATCCCGAAGCCCATCGGCGCACTCTCACCTGCATTCCGGCCAGTGATGGCAAACCGTATGCCATCGATGACAGCGGCAATGTCTGGCGAACTTATCCCTTCATCG
>Ga0315908_10001784_pt1 | contig 16032 bp, 8 predicted proteins | sample LakEriMetagenome_12_FD_203520 | JGI IMG/M metagenome (GOLD analysis project Ga0315908, IMG submission 203520) | Freshwater fungal communities from buoy surface, Lake Erie, Ohio, United States - Buoy 4 MA124 | ecosystem: Environmental > Aquatic > Freshwater > Lake > Lake biofilm | place: USA... | reverse complement strand
AGAAATTTTAACTTTATTGAAGATATTTTAGAAAGAATTTGATATTCTTAAATAAACCATTCTGGAGCTTAAATATTACTGAGAAACTTGATAATCATTATAGAAAATTAATATATAAATGCTAAATTATAAATATAATATGATATTATATAATGATAATGATAATAAATAAAATGATAATAAAATTTGATGATAAAATGATAATCATGATGATTATATATGATTAATGTGATTTTATAAGATCTAATTAAGCATGGAAGCCTAATGCAAGGCCAACTACTACTTCTCAAAGAGAATAATTTTATGGTAAACCTCAATGAGAGTGACCTTAGTAGCTAACTTAGAAAGCTACTATTCAAGCAACAAATTAACAATATTCCTAATTTTTAATAACTCTCTCTCCCTTAATTCCTCTGCCTTTTCCTTAGTCTTAGCTTCTAATCTCTCTAACTCCTTTACATCCTACTCGCTCATTCTCATGAGTCCTTCCTATTAACCATTCTACTTCTATTTCAATAGTTACTAAAATATCCCGACATGTAAAAATATTGGATTTGACTGATCCTGAAATATATTCAGATTCTATTCGTATACCTTTTATAAAGGGTAACTATTTGATTCATCAATGTTATTCTAAGTCTTCTCCACTATTCGCTTGATGTTATCATTATTAATGCTTATTGATAGTAAATCAACTATTATTTCTTATTAAGATTTTCCTAATTGTTTCTCTATTTCTCCCCAGTTATCTTTATACTTTCCTATTACTTCTAATAGTTTTACTTCCTCTTTACTTGATAATTTCTTTTTTCTAAAATTCCCACTTTCTATTGAATCTTTTAAATTTTCCTCTTTCTTCATTATTTCTATTAAATCATATTTCTCGAAATCATTTTTTTCCATTATTTAAGGATACTTTTCTTCATAAAAGCACTAAATGCAAAGTATTATCTAATATGAAAAAATATCCTATTCTTATTCTTTTAAATTTATATTTTCACTAACTTCCTGCCCCTTTTCTTTTGTTTATTATTCTTTCTATTTCTAATCTTAATTATTATTTTCTTGTTTATTTTTTGCTTCCTGTTTATTTTGATGTCTATACCACACTAAATTACATTGATATCCACAAAAATCACAAATTGGTCTTAGATTAGAAGTCAATTATTTCAAACAATCTTATTAATCTAAAACATCTTTTTATTATTCTTATTATTGTTATTATAAGTTATAATTTATAATTTTCTAAGGAAGTCTATTGATTTAATCCTCCCATATATTATCATATTTTATTTTCTAGAAATTAATATTGAAATTAATAATTCCCCAATGCTCCAAAAATGCATGGATTTTTATAATGAATTAAACATCTCCTATAAGACTTCTTCTGCATTTGGTAGCAGTTAAATATTATTTAGGATTTTATCTATAAGATTACACTATGAAATTTCTTATTTTAATGTACATGTCTTATGATTTTAAGTTTTAATTCTTGTTATCCTCACTTGTTAAAAAACATTCTGGAAAAGCCTGTTTTTCTATTGAATCAACAGTTGAAAGATTGAACCAATATGCACTTGAAGGTATTATAGCAACATATTAATCAACATTATTATTAAGATTATTATTAATACTGTTATTGTTATTTTAATTATTTATATTTGCGATATTACAATTACTATTATTGTTGTTATTACTAATATTGTTATCCTGGGTTTTTATATTTAAAGCTGAATATGGTAATATCTCAAGTCTGTTGTTTTATTGCTGTTATTGATGGTAATCATTTTTCTCAATTACTTGTGAATTTCTTAAATTGTTTAAAATAGAATTAGAATTATGACAAGAAACTACAGGAGCTATTCTCTCGTTTAAAACTTCATTAGATTTTGTGAGCTGAGTATAATTTGTTATCTTAGCATTTTCTCTTCTTTTATTAATAATATGCTGTTATTATTGAAATTATTGTTAATGATTTTATTGGTCATTTTGTTATTTTTATGTTTATTGTCTGTGTTAATGACTTATTTAGTTTATGTTGTCACCCATATATTAAAATCTGCCAAATAAATCTTTGTGCACATTCACTATCAAAGGCATATATTTACTTTTATTTGTTCCACCAATTATTTAAGGATTCATCTATTTATATTATCTATAATTTATATTATATTATTAAAATAATATTCTTTTATATATTTAATCAATAATACTTTCCATTCAATATTTCTATTTGTCAAAAAATATATAATCCATAAATTTATTTAATTATTAATTTATATAAATTAAAGAATCAAAATCTAATATATAATCTTTAAATGTTTATAACTATTAATCTAAAATTAAGATTTATTTTTTTTTATTTTAAAGTACAAACTTCATTTATTTTATTGCCACAAAATATTATTTGTAGATTATTTCTTTTAATACAAAGTTAATACTTATTCATTAAATTTAACAAAATATTTTTAAATCAAAAACAACCTAATTTTTCGACTTATTAATTTATTCAAATTCTTATTACTCCTTATCTGATTAAATTTTATATATTTTGTGTTAATTTACTAAAATTATATTATTATATACTTAAATTTTATGATTATTATATACTTAAATTTTATGATTATTAATTGACTTAAATTTAATTAAAATTACTCTAAATATTATAATTCTTTATCTTTATAGAATTATTATAACGTATTTTATTAATTATATTTTATTTATCTTTATTATCTAAAAGGCAAAATATTATTATTCTTTTAAATTCCATTATTCATCATTTAAATCTCCTAATTTTATACTTTAATCAAAATATTTCAAACATTATATAATTAATTCAAAATCAAAAAAAATTAAAAAATATTTAAGAATTTAGAATATTAATTATTTGGGTAAATTTTATTATTATTATACTTGATATAGTATTTAATATTAAATTTATAAAGCAAATTTAAATTCATAAAAAAAATAAATAAAACATATTATTATATAAAATATTAAAATTTAAATTATTTTATATTAATTATCAATTTTTTTAATTTTTTTCACTAAATTATTAAATAAAGTCAAATTCATATTCATTTTTAATTTATGTATCTTTAATTAATTTTAATTAAAAGTTTTTGATCATTAAATTATTTTTCTTTTAATTTTTTTTAATTCTTTATTATTTTAATTTTAATATTTCTTAATCATATAATTCATATTCTTTTTATATTTCTTATTACTAACTTAATTAGGAAAATTTGTTAATTATTTTTTATTCGTAATAATTTTTATCTATAATTAATAATAATATATACATTATTCATTATTAAAATTTTATTCTTTTATTATTTTATCTAAATTATTATAAAAATTTCGTTAGTTAATTACATTAGTCTTAATCTATTACTTTTTTATTTAATTTTAGTAACTAGGAAGCTTATTTTCTAAAATAATTTATACATTTTTCCTAAAATTATTAGCTATTTTATCAAGAATAAATTAATCTTCTTATATTTGTTTTAATATTTATGGCTATTAGTTTTGATACTTTTAATTTTTCATAAGTTTGATAGATTTTTTTTAATCATTTAGACTTAAAGTTTAGTTATTTTAATTATTCTTGTTCTATTCTATTATCAATTAAGAAGATAAATATTTTTTTATTTCTTTTTATTTTTAGTTATTTTAAATATCTTATTAAACAAAATCTTACTTTTTTTAAATTTAATGATTATTTATATATATTTATTAAAATTTAAATTAATTTTATTTATTATTGTTTTCATTTTTATTTATTTTATTATTATTAAATTGTTGGATAATTTTATTTTTTTTTATTTTTTTTTATTTTTCTGATTCTTCAGTATTAAGAAAATCAGTTTCCATTATTTTATCATTTAATTTAATAAAATTATCAAATTTATTAGAAATAGGAGGTAGTTTTTCAAGACTATTAGAAGTTAACTGCTAACTTTTAATTTCACTAAAAAGATCTTAAAATTTAGATTCAGACTGCTCTTATCTTAAAATAGAAGAAGGCTTATCCAAATTAAACTATTCATTTTTACTCACCTATTGGTATTAAGATTTTATGAGGAAATTATTTTAATTAACTTTTAAATCATATTATTAAGATTTTGAGTTATGAGTATACTTAATTTTTAAAAGATTTTCTTTTACTTTATCATTTTTTATTATTTAAGATTGTCTCCAAGATTCTTGAGATTTCTGATTCTATAAAAATATATCAAATATTTATGGAATTTATATAATAAGCTTTTTGAAATCTGAAAAGTTTATTTAGTAGATTTATGCATTTAAAGAGCAAACTCTCACTGTATAATTTCTTAATTCATTTTGTTATATAATTTCTTATTCTCCAAATTAATTTCCTTAACCCAAAATTGATATTTTCTTGTTATCTTTTATTAGTTCTACTTCTCCAGATTTTATTAAATAAACTTAAAAGTTTTAATCATTTTTACTATTTTGTTTATATATATCTTAATTTTTTTTATAATCAATTAACTAAAGTAATTGAATTATTTTTAATATCTAATTATATTCTAAACATCTAAATATACTTTTATTTTGCAAAAATTAAATCTGTTCCTTTTTTATTTGATTTTAAATATTTATTTATAACTGCTTGTATTATTTTTTTGATATTGTTATAAAATAACAATCATTTATAGCTAAATAAGTATTTATATTTTAAACTTCTTCTGATTAAGTTATTTGATCTTAATTTTTTATTTTTTTGTTTATCATTTAAAATTTATTAGTATTATTATTATTTTCTATTTAATCATGAAAAACTCCTAAAATAGAATTCAATTAAATAAACTCTAAATTATAATTAAAAAGTCTTAATTCTCCTGATTTAATAAACTTAGTGAAATAATTTTATTTATTTTAAATATCTATATACTTGATTCCTCTAATCAATTTATTATAGTAAAAATTCAAAATAGATTCATTGCATTTTTAAATTTAGCTATTTTCTGTTAAAATATTACTTTATATATTAAATAAATTTAAAAAATTATCAGGAATCGTTAATTAATCATAGTTTTAAATGAAATAGTTTGTAAAATATTCATTATTTTAATTATCAAAAATTTATAACGATTTTTATTTACTTATATTTTATTAATTGACTAACATTTAAACTTTACTTTAAAGTTTCTATAAAGGAGAAGATAATGGACTTTAATCTTAATAAATTAAATTATTTTAAACAGGAAAATTAATAATTGATTAACTTCTTTAAAATTATTATTTAAGATTTTATTAATCTTAAAATTCTTTTTATTATTATTTAAATGAATTTCATTCTTATTATAATTATTCTTGTGATTTTGGTATCAGTTTAACCATTTTTCCTTCTAAAAAAAAACATATTTTATCATTGTTTTTTTCATCAATTATCAATTAGAATCCTGCTTTTATATAATTTATTTTTAATATCCTGCATAATTATAAAAGAATATCTTAACCTTTATTTCTTTTATCATTATTTAATTAATTAAAATAATCGTATTATTAAATAAAAAATAAAATATTAGAAAGATCTTCTTAATTTCACGAATCTTAATGTTTTTGCAACAATAATTTTATAATCTTTAATTAATAATAATAATTTACTTATTATTATTCATCATTTGATAACTTTTTAAACGGAATTTTATAATCTATATTAATATTTTTATTTTTCAACTAAATTTTATAAATTTATATTTACATTTTTATTAAACTTACTAAATGGATCCATTTTATTCTACTCTTTCATTAATTATCGTTTTTATTATTCTTGTTAATTTTTTTAAATTGCAATTTAAATATATTTTTAAGCCTTTTCATTAATAATTACACTAAATCCATTTCTGCTTTTTGGAGTTATTTTTTTTATTTCATTAAAATTATCATTTTCAATCATTTCTTTAATATTTTAAATATATATTAATTCAATATAACTAATAAATGGAATAAATAATAAAGAAAATTTAATCTAAAATTGATAATTTTCTTTAAGTTAAAGAAAAAATTTATGAAATTAAAAATTCAAAAGATTATCTCTAAATTATTCATAATTTAAAAACTAATATTAATATTCAATAAGAAATTACTTAGATTTTATAAAATTATAACTAAATTAATGAATAATCTATCATTTAAGAAGATTTTATTATGAAAAACATAAGATAAAATTTTGATTTTAATACTTAATTTTTTAAAAAGTTTAAAGAAAATTTATATAAAATTATGAAAAAAATTGATGTATAATTTGGATATAAAATAAATTATTCACCTATATCTAATTTTTAAGATATTAAAAAAATGTTTTCTTTTTTTTTTAAATAGTAAAAATACCCCATAATTATAGAAGATTCTTTAAATGAAAGTAAAGAAAAATAAGTATATTATTAATGCATTAAATAAATATTTATAATAAAAAATATATTTTAAATAAACTTTATTCATTTTATGTAACTAGAGTGAAATAATGATTAACTTAATGAAATAATTTTTAAAACTTATAAGATTCAAAATAGAAAAATTTAATAAAAAAGAATTATAAAATTTATGAATATTATAATAAAAATAAAATAATGAAATAAACAAAGTAGTATTAACTAATTTTGATATAAAAAAAATAATTTAAATAGAAGCATCATAAGATTAATATAATTTTAACATTCAAGGTACATCATTTTATTTTTAATACAAAAAGCCCAATAATTAAGAAAATAAATTATTAAAAGATAAATTCAACTTTTTTGAAAAATGTTAGAATAATAATTAAGCTAAAAATTTGATAAATTTAAAAGAAGATTTATTAAACTAGTGGTCTAGAAAATAATCTGAAGAAAGTTTATAAGATTAAATTGAATAATAATAATGATATAATAGTAATTATTTAAATATTAAAGAAACAGCTACTAATAAATATTAATAAATTTATTCAAATATAACATATGAAAGGAAAAATTAATAAAAAGATATTAACCCTTTAAAGTAGTCAATATAATTAAATGCTATGAAACTAGACTTAATATTAGAATGATAGTAATAAAAATAAAAATTTTAGTTAATTAGATAATTAAATAAATATTTTAATTTTTTGTAACAATGTGAGATTGATCCACAAAAAGAATTATTTATTAAAGAAATTAAATATTTTATTAAAGCAGGGAATATTGAAGAAACTTACTATAATTTAATGATTGGTAAAAATTCAAATGTTAATTATAGTATTTACTAATTTCAAAAATAAGTCAAAAATTTATAATAGGATTAATAATTTATTTAAAATTTTTAAAAAATATTAAGTTAGAATAAAATTTATTCTATAATTAAAAAAATAGATATTTTTTAATTAGATATAAAAAATTAATAAACACAAAAAATTAAATAAGATAATTTTTATTAATAAAAATAAAATAAAAGATATTAATATAACAATACAAATAAAAACTTTTTGTAGATTAATAAAGTTATAAAATAAAATGAAAAGTATATAAGACATAAAAGTTATTTATTAAGACATAAAAATTAAAATTATACAGAATGTGATATATAATAAAATTAGAGTGCAATTTTTGATAATTTTTTAAAAGAATACAAATAAAAAATAAGAGAAACGTTTAAAACAAATAATAATTAAAATAATAATATAATAGAGAGTTTGCCTTCAAAATAATAAAAATTAAATAAAATAGACATTAACAATTAAAATCTTAATTTTGATTTTATTGAAAAAAGAATTAATAATGTATATTAATCTTATGAAAACTTAAGATTACATAACATATTTAAAGATAATTCGAATTAAAAAATAAAAAATAGTTAAAATTCTTGTATAGATTTAAAAGAATAATAATCATTTATGTTTTAAAATAGTAAGTTCCCAGAATATAAAAATAGGAATATTTCAAACTCTTTTCTTTATCTTTTGTAAAATAAATAAAGACTAGATATTAAAAATAAGCCTTTAAATGGCTAAAAATCATAAAATTAATCGTTAGTAAATAAAAAAATTTATGAAAACTCAAATAAATGTAATAATACCAGCTTTATAAATAATTTAATTAATATAGTTTGAGTTTATATATATTTATTTAAAGTCTATATAAATCATTATATAAATCTATTTCTAAAATCTAAACTACATTCTTCAAAGTGTTAATCAAAATCAATAATTTATAAATGGATATTTTATAATAAATTATCGAATATTTCTGACTATTTTACTTAATTATTATTAATCTGTGCATTATCAATAGGTTTTAATTATTTAGATGAATTTAAAAAAAAAGCCTAATAAAAATTAACTATATCTATTTTACTTAAATAGAAGGTAAATCGTTATTTTTTTATGATTTCAATTTGACAATAATAGCATTTTGTTTATTTTAATTAGAAAAAGAAAGTGCAATATTAAGAGTAGCTTCTGAAATTTTATCAGATTAAATATCAGCATTGTCATTGGTAATTGATTCATAAACACCAATGATCTACTGATTGTGATTGAGATGAGTTTAAATCTATAAATATTAAATTTTAATAAATTAATTACTAAACTAATTGCAGTTTCTAGGAATGGTAAAGTTACTCTTAAATGGGTCAAGGGATACACATCTTCCACTAAAAATATCTTGTTTTCTTGCAAAGAACCTACTAATATTCCGATTGTGTCATTTGTAAGAAATTTCAGAGAGTGGAAAATCATCTTCTTAAAAGACTTGCTGTTTATGTTTATCAATTCAGACATTTAATGAATATTTTAAATATTATATTTATGATATTATATAATTATAATAATGATTTAGTCTTTTTTAATCTGAAAATTGAACTTTATTTATTTTATAATATATTTAAATAAATTTTAATGTTTAAAAGATAATATGATTTAAATATTGAAATTCCAAATTAAAGATTTGAAAATTAAAATTATAGATTAAATTTTTATTAATTATGATATTTTATTTTTATATCCTTTAATTTAAAAAGTTGAATTTTTAAATAATAATCCAATATCAAAATTATTAAAAAAGTAACAAATAATTTAAATTTTAAAAACTAATTATAAAAAATATATATTTTATCAAAAATAAAATATTATAAATTATAAATTAATTGAATCAATAAAATAAAATTTTAAACTTCCAGACTAAACACACGATATTGATAATAATTTTAAAATTAATTATAAATAAATATTTTTTTAAAACATAGAATAATCATAATGAGTTGTTGTAATGATGTTTTTTATTGGACTCATAATAAGTATTGGTTTACTGATGGAATTCATCCTCTTGATCTTGATTTATCTAAGAAAATAAAAAATAAAAAATACATTTTGCTAATTGGGATTATTTACATCATCATCATTTATATATCCGTGCTTCTTGAGAAATTCATAGTGCTCGTAAAGCTATTACTCATCCATATTTTCTAAATTACTCATATTAGCAAGAATTTACATCCTTTGCAAAGCCTCCTCCTCTATATTCTTGTTATCTGGGTGATTATTACTATGACTTTCTAATTAGTCATCATCGTAGTTTATTTCATCTCCCTCTAAGTTATTTTCGTTATTATCATTATTATCAATATTATTGTTAATGTAATTGTTACTCTCACTGTTGTCCTTTATCAAATGGTTGTCCATGTTATCTATTTCTTAGTCATCCACCTTTATTTCGTTTTAAAACTCTTCTTCTATCTTATTGTTCTTTTATTTCTTTTTCTTATAATCTTAAACTTAATAATCTTCATCTTCATTTACCTATTCCTGAATATTTTCCATTTGAGACTAGTTTTTAATTTCACTTATATTTTAGTTATCCAATTATTAAGAAAAATTATTATTAATTTCGTTTTTATCTTCTTAAACCTGAATTTACTTAACTTCCTCCTCATTGTGATGATAATTATTATTGATATTATAATCCATCCTGTATTCCTCCATCATCAATGGCCTTTACTAAACTCTCTCAATCATCTCCTCCATCATTTTATTATAAGTTTTGGTATTAAATTTCTACTGATTTTTCAATTACTATACATTATTTTATATCCTATTATCAAGTACTTAATTATAATTATTGCTTTACTGAGAACATTACTATTGATCATTTTAATATTTAGGAAACTACAATGCTTGACTATTCCATACTCTAGGTGCAAATATCATTTTCCTAAACATTTTAAACTACTATTCTCTCAATACCTATTCCTCCCTCTGAATTTCTTATTACCTCTGCATCTTCTTGTTCTCTACTAAAGCTTCAAACTTCTTAGTGTACCTAATGGGTTAAATGGTGTGTTGCAAATACAATATCTAATTATTGGAGTTAGTCTAAGGTCTGAACTAGTTCTTTATCTGCTGATTGATCTGATCTAACTCTTACTTAACAGGCACTATTAATTTACTAGAAGTTAGCTCAATAGGTTTTAAGTGTTTGAACTTATATTCTTATTACTACTTATAGAGTTGCTTTTAAGTCTCCATTTTCTCAGCAAACAGTTGCCACTACTTCTAATAATCCGGAATAGGTTTAAACTGAATATGGTTACTGAACTACATATCCTAAATATTTTACTGTCTTACCTTCTCAATATTGCTATCGAATCTCTTTTGATCTGCCTACATCCTCTTTTTTAAACCTCCTAATTCCTTACTATTTGCTAACATCCACTCTTCCCTTTTTCTTCTTCTTTCTCTCCTCTCTTCTTCCTCCTTCTCTTTCATCTCCCAATACATCTAATACTTACTAGTATATGCCACGTGAGATGCTTTAAAAGGAATCACTAAGTTCTCATTTTTCTCTTTCTCTTCTTTTAACTATATTTCTTTTTCATTTTTCTCTTTCATATGTCTTTCATAGAATTTAAACTAGTTCATGTCTTTCTCCTATTCTAATTACTTAAATTTTTCTTCTTTTCTCTTAGATTTGTATTCTTTTATGTCGCTATAAAGAGATTTATCTTTTACTTATTAGGGCACTGATCGAATATGTATTTTATAATTTAAAGCATCATCCTCTTCCTTTTAAAGGGCATTTTTCTTTTCTATAGCATCCTTCTAATTTTTTTTACAAGCAATAGTATTATGACTAGATTAGGTCAATTTGAATTAATAATAATGAGTATTTGTGCAATTGGGATTAAGTTTGATAATATTAGCCTCTCTTTGCTACTAATTAGTAAGAATCTATTATTTTTTCCTATTAATCTTATTGATTCTGATGATATGATCCTCACTATCACTAGAAAGTCTGTCTAAGGATATCTTTTCATAACTTTTTTCTCTTTTCTATTGTATTTGAAAATGGTTTTACTGAATAGGAATATAAAGCTAAAACTGCTATAATATTTATTACTAGAGTGATGGATTAACTTGATTACATTATTGATTGGTTATAAGATAATAATGAGAAAAGAAACTGAAGAAAATATCTCTTGTGATGAACTGTCTTTCATCATTAATCAGTTTAATAATGATGTCTTCCAATGAGTAGATCAAATTTTTATCAATAGTAACTACCACATCCTACATGTAATCCCACATTTCTTCTTATATACTCTTTATCAGCCTGATCTTATCCACCCACATCTTATCATAAACATACTCATTCATAAATATTGTAACCAGTTTTTCATATATTATCCTATTTTATTCTTTTAAATCTACAAAATTATATTTGAATATCAATTGATCCATTTCTATCTCGTCAAAATACTTCCTTTTAATAATGTTGCTGTTGAACTTAATAAAACAATTTTGGAATTCCTTAAGACTGATGATTTTTTATTATTAATATATGGAGTTCATGAGCTCTAAAATGTACCCAATCGATAATACTTGCTTGAAACTGGTTATTAATACACCTGGTTTATTCATCAAATTTATCTCTTTCCCACTTCTCTCAATTATTTCTGCAATTAATTCTTGAATATTTACCATTAATTCACCTTCTTTATCTAAATAATTAATACTATTTCTGATTAAATCTATTTCTTTTTATTACAATAAACCGATGTTGTTCTCTTCTTTTATGCTTTCAAACTCTTTCTTTAAATATTCTTCCATTAATTACTCGTATTCATCATCCTTTTTCAAAAACTATTTAAATTATTACAAATTTATCTTTTTTTATTTATTTATTTTTTCTATTTCATCTTCTACTTTTTTAGGATCTTTATTAAACATTTCTAATAATTCTATATTATTAAATAACATCCTTACTATTAGCTGTTTATCTGCATAAGGTTTATTATCACTCCATTTTTCAAATATTTCTTTTATTAATTATTATTCCTCTTCAAACAACTCTTTCTTTTTTTCCTCTATATTCTTTTCTTATTATTTTCTTTATCTTCCTATATATTTCTTTAACATTTATTATTAATAATGCTTTTTTTTTATCCATTATATCATATCTTTGTATAATTCATCATATCTTATTAATTATTCTTATTATTATTATTATTATTATTTATATTATTATTTTTACACATTTTATTATTAATTTAATTAGCATGATTATTGATTTTATTGTTTTTATTATTATTATTATTTTTACATTTTTTATTATTATTATTATTATTATTTCTTATATTAAAGCTTTTCATTTTTATTTTCTATGTATTTATTAAATTATCTTTATTATTTATTCATTTAGCCTTATTAAACTATTTAATCCTTATTTATTTTATTTTCTTTTTCTTTTTCTTTTTAATTAAAATTTTCTTAACTTTGTTAATTAGTTTTTAACTTTGTTTAATTATATTAAAATTCATAAGTATTATTTTAATAAGATTATAATTTCTAAAAATGAGTATTATCTTAACAAATATTATTTTTAGTTTCTTCTAATTAATATTAATTTTAGATTTGATTTTTTAATTTTTATGTTTCAAACTAGAATTATAAAAAATATTTACTAATAAATTATTGGCATTATTTTATGTTTACATAATCTATTCCTTAATATTGGACACTGATTAGATATATTTTTCTTTGCATTTCTAATTGATTTCATCAATAAAGAATTAACTTCCCATTATTTTTGCCATTTGAATTTAAATCTATATTTTTAATTATATAATTATATTTATTATTTTCACTATGTAGGTATTAAATAAAAATTTCTTTTTGGATGATCTAATGAAATAAATATAAATAAATAAATAAGATCATTATTTTTCATTATTTTTTTAATTAATTTGACTGAGTTAATTTTACATTTCGTTAACTAACAATTATAAATTATTTATCTAAATATCTTTTTGCCTCTGACTTTCTTGTAACTCTTATATTTTAAGTTCGTAAGGCTATATTTATTAAATAAGCATCTGTTAAAATAATTCAATATCTTTTTATGAAATATAAAAATTGTCTTATTGATTATTAGCTTTCATGATAGATAATTTATTAATATTATAAAAAAATAAATATATAAATAATACAATTTAAATAGTCAATAATGAGCAGATGTTTAATTGAAACTCCATTAATTTTTTACGAAGATAAATAATACGAATAAAACGAGAAGATAATGTTTGATGAAGGGGAATAATTAAATATAGTAAAACTAGTAAAAAGAGGGGAAATTAACTAGTTGAATGAAATTGTTTAGATGTTTTAAGATCGTAAATAATGGGAAGAATTATGAATATTAATAAATCAAAAAGAAGAATAATATGAAAGATCTTCACTTTTTTATTCAATTTACTACTGCTTTGAAAACCTCACAGTGTATCTGTTAAGCAAAGGAGCAAACCCTTACTTATGTGATAAGAAGGGTTAAAACATTTTTCATCTTGCCATGTTTTTAGGTAGACTTGATGTCATTAAGCTTGTTATAAGCCATGAAAGACATCTCCTTAGAATGGATATTTCACTTATTTTTCAACACTTGTTACTTAAATACCCTCTTGTTAATTACAATAATAAAAGCAATATTTCTCAAGGTTAATTAGTAGGTTATCTTAGGAATGATTAAAATGTTTAGCAATAATTTTTTGCTTTCTAGTAGGAGTTAGAGTAATAATTGTTGAGGCATTTGTAGATAATTATTGATAAATTCATGGCATCTTTTTGTTAATTGGATTATTCAAATAGAAATCCTATCCATTATGGAGCTTAAAGTAAACACACTTTTTCATTTAAGACAGTCCATTATTTACTGGAGTATGATTTATAGATGGAAGGATAATAGAAATTCTATTAAATTTATGAATCTATTTAAGCAATAGAGGTTAACAAAATGATTAAAATCTAGTATTAGAAGTATCTCAATATTTATTAAAAAATTAAAAATATACTTGACCCTTAGAGATACTCCATGATTATGAATGGATTTAAGTAGTAAATTTATAAGATTAGGAAGGAACTCATCAATTAATAAGATAATTAAGGCTTCTCAAGCCTACACATAGCTTCCTATTTTGGAGATTTAGCTCTTATCAAGTATTTTCTATAGAAAGGAGCCAATAAATGTCTAACCAACCATTAAAATCATAATCCTTATCATTATGCTAAAAATTAGTAGGTTAAGAAACTATTCATTGAAGATTAGAACTTATCTTAGTATGATATCTTTTTATCGAATCTTGTTATTTCTAATGATTAAAACATTTAAAACAATGAAAAAAAAAACCCTAATAAGGATTAATAAAATTATAATGCGGAAAGTGTTTGTATTAATCATGAAAATAGTAATAATAATGAAACGATCAATAAAAATAACATACTTATAGATTCTAATTAAGATATAAATAGTTCAGATATTAATGGATGGACTGCTCTTCATCACGCTTCATCCAAAGGAGACTATCTTCATTGCGAAGTTTTATTGAAACACAATGCTGATATTTTTAAATAAACTAATAAAAAATTTCTTGCTATTCATTTAGCAGCATTAAATGACCATGATGATATAATAGAATTATTAACTAGCTAAGTAGAATTTAAATCTTCATTATTAGATGTAATTAAATTTATTCATTTTTAAGGCTAAAAGTCATAATAGTATCAGTCCATTGCATTTAGCAGCGAAAAAAGGAAACATGAAATCAATTTAAAAGTTAATAAATTTAGGAGCTAATATTTATCAAACAGACTTTAAAAAGTAAACTGTACTTCATTATGCAGCTTTAAATAGTAAATTTTTATAATTTACTTTAGGCCAAGTTAATGCTATCAAATTTTTTATAAAATATGATGCTGATTACGAAAAGTTAAGAAATATGAAGAATAATTAAGGAAAATAAGCCAGAGATTTAGTTAATAAACCATTAAATAGGAAAGCATTTGAAAGTAAATTATTACTTTATTACTTAAAAAGGTCTTTGGTATAGCAGTTCTATTGGAGATTTAGATTCAATTAAATATTTACTTGATAAATAAGAAACCATAGATGGATAGACTATTTAAAGACAAAATACTCCTTTAATTTTGGCTTGCATTTATTAACAGGTTGAAGCAGTAAGGTTTTTATTATAAAAAAATGCTGATCAAAATATAAAGAATATTGAAGGAAAGCTTGCTAGAGATTATGCATTAGAGTTGAATAATCTTAGAATCATTTAATTACTTGAAAATAATTAAAATTAAAAATAGGATTACTAAACGACTAATAAATGATTATTATTAAAATATATATAATTAATTAAAATATAATTAATAATTTATAAAAAAAATTTTTTGTATTTGAATATAAAATAAAGATTAATTATTAAATTAAAATTTTAAAAATATATTATAAAATTTCCACTATATTTTCTAATAAAAACTCATCCATTTTTTTTCTTTGTTTTTAATTATTAAATATTTTATATTTTTTATTATTTTTTTAGATATATCATTATTTTTATATATTTTTAATAGATTTTTTTTTTTTTTTACGAAATTATTTATTTAATGGATCATTGATTGTATGGTTGGCTTGATTTGTAGTGGATTTGTCTTCTTGCTATGGCCTATAGAGTGGGAAGGATTTGGTGGAGCTGGATTGTGTCGGAATTGATTGGGGT